>ENA-OWPB01000314-OWPB01000314.1-human-gut-metagenome-genome-assembly--contig:-NODE-314-length-66196-cov-16.642688_pt1 | contig 66196 bp, 52 predicted proteins | sample MGYA00248260_ERZ651838 | MGnify/ENA primary metagenome ERZ651838 (study PRJEB26924, sample SAMEA4378304) | human gut metagenome | biome: human gut; feature: human-associated habitat; material: faeces... | reverse complement strand
GCGGTACGCGAGCTGGGTTCAGAACGTCGTGAGACAGTTCGGTCCCTATCCTCCGTGGGCGCAGGAGAATCGATGGAGGCTGCCCCCAGTACGAGAGGACCGGGGTGGACGCACCTCCGGTGAACCGGTTGTCGACCAACGGCACGGCCGGGTAGCCGCGTGCGGCGCGGATAACCGCTGAAGGCATCTAAGCGGGAAGCCGTTCCAGGGATTAGTTCTCCTTCCGGTAAGGGCCCAGGTAGACTACCTGGTCGATAGACGGCAGGTGCAAGGACGGCGACGTCCTCAGCCGAGCCGCACTAATCGCCCGAGCTCTTCCGGAACCGCACCTCGCGGCCCGCGGGACTTCGCGCTCGAAAGCGCGGTCCGGGCACGAGGATGCCCCCGAGTCAGACCTTTCCTATGCGCCATGCGGCCCCCAGGGCACGTAGATGTTAGACCCAGGACACCGTAACGGTGGGCGCCGCCCACCGGTCAGCGGCCAGAGCATGGGGGGCACGCCCGGTCCCGTTCCGAACCCGGAAGCTAAGCCCCATCGCGCCGAGAGTACTGCGGGGCCAGCCCGTGGGAGGCCAGGGCGCCGCTGACCGGTGGACGGCACCGAGCCGTCGGATGACTTGAAGAAGGGGGAGGCCTCGCGGCCTCCCCCTTTTTTGCGTTTACGGGGTGTAAATGACTCAATTACACCAGACGATCTTGTTGTTTTTGGTATTGAGCCTTTATTTAAAGAAAATAAATCGTATAACAAGGGCAACTGCTATGGCCGCAATGATCAAAAGCAGAATTGTCAGCTGATGCTGCTTGCGTCGTTTACTTGACGAAACGAAGATTGATTTTCCCTGTTTTGGCGTTTCGAGATAGCGAGCCGAATGCGTCAAGGTTTGCTTGGGTCGAGGCCCTCTTTGTTGATGAGCGGCGGATGCTTTCATCGGCTCATCGCTAGCTGCGCTGTTTTTAGATAATGGTGCGTCTTTCAGATATACAGGGTCTCCCGAGGCAACGCCCATATGTTTACGTCCCGTTTGGGCATCCTCGAGCGTTTGATATCGATTTCTCGTCACATAATCGGGCTCAGGATCATTAATGGGCTCTTGCGAGATGTGGGGGCGATGGAACCGTGGCGGCTGCGTAGAAGTATCTTCGCCCTGCGTCGGCATAAACATATTGTTCTGGTTTTGGTCGTCCATGATGCCCTTTAGCTCGTTACCAACAACGTGTACGCGCTCATTGTAAGCCCCTTGTTATTTGTAGCTGCGGACATACTTCTTATTTAAGCTCTGGTTCAAAGAACCTTAACCTTACTAAGACCTGAGTCATACACACTTAGATATGCTTATAGTACTGGACTCAAAAAACTTTATAGTCGATGTATATATGAGCACTGGGTGGGCATATATAAGAGCGTCAAAAGAAGTCCCAGTCACCTAGAAGATGGCTCGGCAGTCCTTAAAAGGAGTGGTAAACATGGCAAGCATGGTTCCTTATCGTTCGGTTTTTGGCGTTCGTCCTTCTGCTAGCTCGCTGTTCGATCTGTTTGATGATATGACCGACCTTGCAAACAACTCGATTGCCTCCAAGGCGTTCCCCGTTGACGTTGAGGACAAGGGCGATGGCTACGAGGTCAAGGCGTATCTGACCGGTGTCGCCAAGGATGACATCGACGTTGAGCTCAATGAGGGTCGCCTGTCCATCAGCGTGAACGTCGAGGAGAGCGCCGAAAACGAGGGTAAGAACTTCCTCCAGAAGGAGTTCGGCTCGTACAGTGCGACGCGCGGCGTGTATCTGAAGGACGCTTCGAGCGAGGGCCTTTCGGCTAAGTATGCTGACGGCATCCTGACCGTTACGGTTCCCAAGATTGTCGAGAAGAAGAACGTTACGAAGATCTCTATCGACTAACGATGGCTCTGCTTCAATCGAGAGTATGAGTTAAGGGGGCTGGGAAGTGATTCCCAGCCCCCTTTTGTTGTCTTGAGGGGCTATTGAATGGTTGTCGGTTGATACTGGCTTGCAGGGCGTATCGAGAGCTTCCGTGGCCCTTGAAGACGGGTGGCAGAACTGCCGAGTTCATCATCGAGACTTGCATCAAGCGCGTTGGCATAGCTTTTGACGGTATGGCTCGGGCGATTATTATCTTGGCTGATATGCATGGCAATGAGCTGTTCGGTGCGATCGGTAACGAGTTCGCGCGCGGCTTCGGCGGCTTGGTCGTTGGAGAGGTGCCCCCTTGCAGACAGGATGCGCTCCTGAAGAAAGCGGGGATATTCTCCCTCGCGCAGCATGGTCACATCGTGGTTGCTTTCGAGCGCGAGGACTCGACAATCTTTGAGGGTGTTCATGGCTTGGCTCGATAGCTCTCCGGTGTCGGTGGCAAAGCCGATAGAATCATCGAGGGTGTCGAATCGATAGCCGACTGGATTGATGACATCGTGTGATGTTGAGTAGGTTTGCACGTGGATGCCGGCAATGGATAGGGTGTCACCGGGATCGAACTCCTCGACAGACAGATACGAAAGATTTTCTTTGCTCGAAAGTGTGCCCCTGCTGGCATAGAGGGGGCCGTGCCAGTGCTTGCACCAGACATCGAGACCTTTGATGTGGTCGCTGTGCTCATGAGTGATGAGAAGAGCCGAGACGTTGACTGCCGAGAGCCCCAGTTCTGCCATGCGCTTTAATGTCTCGCGGCGAGAAAGACCGTCGTCAATCATGATGAGCCCTCGGGGGCCTTCGATGAGCGCGCAGTTGCCTTTTGAGCCGCTGCCAAGGATATGAAGGTGCAGACGAGACATAATATTCCAAAGGATACAATGGGTGCGAACGAATAGAGGAGGAAGCAAATGCCAACGGTATCTCAGCATTATGGACACCATGCTGCATCCTGGGCTGATGATAGGGCCCTGGCAACGCGGCAGACGGCTGCCCCCGTGGTGCTCATGGTATCAGGTGGTGCGGACTCGACGGCATTGCTCCTTATGGCATGCACATCAAAGTTGGATATTCTGGATGGGCGTGGTGTGGCCCCCATCGCGCGCGAGCGACTGCACGTGCTGCATGTGAACCATCATCTGCGCGGCGAGGCATCCGATGGCGACGAGGCCTTTGTGCGCGGCCTATGCGCACAATATGGCTTGCCGCTGTGTGTTGAGCATGCCTATTTTGATGATGAATCGGGCAATATCGAGGCGGCTGCCCGCGAGGTGCGCTATGCCGCGGCGCGGAGGTATGTTCGCGAGCTCTGCGCCCAGACGGGGGCACCGCGAACGGCGGCTCGTATCTGCACTGCGCACACGTCTTCGGATCGCGCTGAAACGTTTTTGATGAACGCGATTAAGGGTTCGGGGCCCGCTGGCCTATCGAGCATTCCTCGCCGGAGGAATATCGTGGTGCGTCCCCTGCTCGACCTGACTCATGATGAGCTCGTGGGCTATTTGCAGGTGCATGGTCAGCCGTGGCGAGAGGACGAGAGCAACGAGGACGTGTCGTACTTGCGTAACTATGTGCGCCATCGAGTGATGCCGGTGGTGGCGCAGCGCAACGCGAGTGTCTGTAAGACGATTGGCGCCGCCTGCGAGATCTTGGGCGATGAGGACGCCTTTCTTTCCCAGCTTTCCGCACAGGCGTTTCGAAGCTGCCTGCGTAAGGAGGCGGCGGGTGCACTGGTTCTTGACGCTCGCCGACTGGCCGCGGCCGAGGTGGTGATTGCTCGGCGCATGGTGCGACTGGCAATTAAGCGTATCGACCCCGACGCTCGCCCGGAGATGCGGCATGTGGAGCGCGTGCTCGCCTGTGTCGCCGAAGGCTCGGGTTCGGTCACGCTGCCGGCGGGAATCGATGCGCGCGTGGAGTTTGGCATGCTGTCATTCAAGGCTCCGGCGGCGCGCGAGGGGTTAGTTGCCGATTGGGTCACCATTCCCGGTCGATTGCCGCTGGGGGCGGGCCGCGTTCTGGTGGCAGAGCCGATGGCCGTCGAGCCGGGGTGTGATATTGTGCGCCGTGCCCGCGAACTCGCGGGTGCCGGAGGGGCGGCCGCGATGGTGGATGCTGCGACGCTGGGCTTTGCCGATCGCGATAGCGAACGGATGCTCGCCGGCTCGTGCGGGGAGATTCCCGCCGAGGCGCGTTTGGCGCGTCTGTGGGTAGACGGTCCCGCGCCGGGGGATGTGATGTGTCCGTTGGGCATGAGTGGGCGAAGTAAGAAGGTATCCGACCTGCTCAACGAGGCTCGTATTCCCGTTTCTGAGCGCGCAGGCGTTCCTGTGGTGAGAACGGCTCCGGGAGGTGCCGTGGTATGGGTCGCAGGCGTTCGCACGGACGAGCGTTTTAAATGCACGGCCGCAACGCGCGTGGCATATCTGCTTCGTGTGGTCGATGCGGAGTAGCGTCCCACGCCAGCTATTCTGTGCGACGTTGACGGTATTCCCGCGCTGATGGCGTACGGGCTGGAAAATATACCCCGTGCGCTGCTAGAATGTGAAGTTCGCGTCCATACGGCGGTGTGTGGGCGATAAGCACAAGAAAGGGTTGTCATGGCTTCTCAACATCCGGATATCGAGAAGGTTCTGTTTACGCAGGAGGATATCGACGGTATCGTCTCTCGCCTAGGCGAGCAGATTACTCGCGACTACGCGGGTAAGGATCTGGTGCTGATTGCGGTCCTGCGCGGCGCCGTGGTCTTTATGGGCGACCTGATGCGCAAGATCGAGCTGCCGACCAACATCGATTTCATGGCTGTTTCGAGCTATGGCGACGGTGTGAAGTCCTCGGGTATCGTGCGTATCATTAAGGACCTGGATATCGACATCCGCGGTCGCGACGTGCTGATCGTCGAGGACATTCTGGACTCGGGCCTGACGCTCAAGTACCTGATGAAGAACCTCGAGAGCCGCAAGCCCGCTTCTCTGGAGGTTGCCGCCTTCCTGTGGAAGGACGTTGAGGACCGTACCTCGGCCGTCACGCCCAAGTATGTTGGAACCCATTGCCCCGATGCCTTTGTGGTGGGCTACGGCCTCGACTATGCCGAGCGCTATCGCAACCTTCCGTATCTGGGCATTTTGAAACCGGAGGTTTATTCGTAAGATGCCCGACGACCGTAACGATAACAATTCCCAGACTCCCCGGGAACCTAAGATCCCGGGGATGCCCGGAGGCAAGAAGCCCACGCGTACGGGCTGGCTGTATTTTATTTTGGCTTGCGCGCTTCTGGGCTATGCCTTCTTTAACATGGGCTCCGGCTTTGCCAATTCCAGCAATACCGTAAAGCTCGCGACGAGCGAGATGGTCAACGCCATTAAGCAGGATCGCGTCGAAGATTTGACCTATACGGTTCAAGACGGAAGCGTGGCGGGTCATTACTGGAAGACAAAAAAGGACAAGGGCGATACGAGCGAGCTCAAAAGCTTCTCCTCGACCTATGTCGGCTCCGATTCGCTTGCCGAGCTTATGGCGGAGCACCCCGATACCAAGTACATCGTCAACACCAACGATCCCGATTTTTGGGGCGACCTGGCGATGAGCGTGCTACCGACGATTGCCCTGATTGCCATCATGTTCTACTTTATGCGCCAGATGATGGGTGCCAACAACAGGAACATGCAGTTTGGCAAGACCAACGCCAAGACCAACGAGGCCACGCGCCCCAAGGTTAAGTTCGAGGACGTTGCCGGCGTGGACGAGGCAGTCGAGGAGCTCGAGGAGATCCGTGACTTTTTGAGCGATCCGGATCGCTATCGCAAGCTGGGCGCCAAGATCCCGCGTGGCGTGTTGCTGGTGGGCCCTCCGGGCACCGGTAAAACGCTGCTGGCCAAGGCCGTTGCCGGCGAGGCGGGCGTGCCGTTCTTTAGCATCTCGGGTTCCGACTTTGTCGAGATGTTCGTGGGTGTCGGCGCCAGCCGCGTGCGTGACCTCTTTAAGGAGGCCAAGTCCCAGGCCCCGTCGATCATCTTTATCGACGAGATCGATGCCGTGGGACGTCAGCGCGGAGCCGGTCTGGGCGGCGGTCACGACGAGCGCGAGCAGACGCTCAACCAGCTGCTGGTCGAGATGGACGGTTTTGAGGAAAGCGAGTCGGTCATCCTGATCGCCGCGACCAACCGTCCTGATATCCTGGATCCGGCATTGCTGCGTCCCGGTCGTTTTGACCGTCAGGTTACGGTCGACCGTCCGGATGTGAAGGGCCGCGAGCAGATCTTGCGCGTGCATGCCGAGAACAAGCCGATGGACGAGGACGTGAAGTTTGAGAAGCTCGCCCAGATGACCGTTGGCTTCACCGGCGCCGATCTGGCAAATCTGCTCAACGAGTCTGCGCTGCTGGCTGCCCGCCGCCATCGTTCCGTGATCTCGATGGACGAGGTCGAGGAGTCGATGGAGCGCGTGATTGCCGGTCCGCAGCGCAAGGGTCGCGTGATGACCGAGGCCGAGCGCACCACGATTGCCTACCACGAGAGCGGTCACGCCCTGGTGGGCCACATCCTGGAGCATTCCGATCCGGTTCATAAGATTTCGATTGTCAGCCGCGGCCAGGCTCTGGGCTACACGCTGCAGCTTCCGCAGGAGGATCACTTCCTCAAGACCAAGAACGAGATGCTCGACGAGCTCGCCGTGTTCTTGGGCGGTCGCGTTGCCGAGGAACTCATGTGCGACGACATCACGTCGGGCGCGAGCAACGATCTGGAGCGCGCAACCAAGATGGCGCGCGAGATGGTCACGCGCCTGGGCATGAGCGAGGAGCTTGGAACGCAGGTGTTTGGTGAGGCGCAGCATCAAGTATTCCTGGGCCGCGATTACGCCGATCACCAGGATTACTCCGAGGAGACGGCGCGCCGCATCGATATCGAGGTTCAGCGCATTATGCGTGAGGCCCATCGTCGTGCGGTCGAGATCCTGGACGCCCGTCGCGATCAGCTCGATCTGATGGCGAAGGTGCTGCTTGAGCGCGAGACCGTCGAAGGCGACGCCGTGAACGCCCTGCTCGACAACGAGTGGGACGCCTACCTTGAGCGCGAGGGCGATATCCTGGCGGCCAAGGAGGAGCGCAATGCCAAAGCTGCCGGCATGCCGACCAAGAAGCGCGCGCCGCGCATGAGCGAGGAGGAGCTTGCGGCGGACGCTGCGGCATTTGCGCAGGCGGCTATGCAGGAAGATGCCGAAGTCGCATCCGATGATGCCGACGATGACTGTGCCGTCAATGCCGGTGCCGACACCGACGACGACAAATAGTCTTTGTGGCGAAAGCCTCCGCGGGGAAACCTGCGGAGGCTTTTTCTTCATTGATTGGGGACAGACTTAAATGAGCGTTTTCACGCATTTAAGTCTGTCCCCAATCAACATTGCTGCGGCGCTTTGCCCGACTAAAGCGTACAATAGCGCCTATGCGAAAGGGGAACAGATGATCAACGAAACTATGTATGCTCGCGGTGCGGAAAGCTCCATCATCCGCGAGATTTTTAGCTATGGCCTTGAGCGCAAGGCGCAAATCGGCGCGGAAAACGTGTTCGATTTCTCGCTGGGCAACCCGAGCGTTCCTGCTCCCGCTGCCGTCGCGGAGTCCATCAAAAAGGCGCTTGAACTGCCGAGTGACCAGCTGCACGGTTATACGCCCGCTCCGGGCCTGCCGCAGTGCCGTACCGCCGTGGCTGAGTCTCTTAACCGTCGCTTCGGTACGAGCTATGAGGGCAAGGATGTCTTTATGACCGTGGGCGCGGCGGCTTCGCTCACCTGCACGCTCAATGCCGTTACGAACCCGGGTGACGAGGTCATTGTTATCGCCCCGTACTTCCCGGAGTATCGCGTGTGGATTGAGAAGGCCGGCTGTACGTGTGTCGAGGCGCTCGCCGATGAAGATACGTTCCAGCTGAGCGTGGATAACGTGCTCAAGGCGATTACCGACAAGACGGCAGCTGTCATCATCGACTCACCGAATAACCCGACGGGCGCCGTGTATACGCGCGATACCCTGACGCGACTGGCCAATGTTTTACGCGAGGTCAACGCCAAGCGCGATCCCGAGAATCCGATCATGCTTATCTCGGATGAGCCGTATCGCGAGATTGTCTATGGCGCCGAGGTGCCTTGGGTACCTTCGATCTACGAGCACACCATCGTGTGCTACTCGTATTCCAAGTCGCTTTCGCTACCGGGCGAGCGCGTCGGGTGGATCCTGGTTCCCAATACAAATCCTCAGGCAGCTCGTCTAATGCCCGCCGTTGCCGGTGCCGCCCGTACGCTGGGCTTCGTGTGCGCTCCGGCGCTCTTCCAGCGCGTGATTATCGATTGCATCGATGAGCCGAGTGACGTTGAGGCCTATGCACGCAACCGCACGGCGCTTACCGATGCGCTGGCGGAGTACGGCTACACCTATGTTGAGCCGGACGGTGCATTCTACCTGTGGGTGAAGGCGCTGGAGCCCGATGCGAACGCTTTCTGCGAGCGCGCGAAGAAGTATGAGCTGCTCGCGGTGCCTTCGGATAGCTTTGGCATGCCGGGCTGGTTCCGCCTTGGCTACTGTGTGAGCTACGAGACCATCGTCAATTCGTTGTCTGCCTGGAAGCAACTGGCCGACGAATATCGTCGAAAGTAAAGCGCTCTGCTTGCAATGTTTTACGTGAAACGGGGTTTGGTGCTAAGCCAGACCCCGTTGTTTATGCCGTTGTGTGATTGGGATGAAGCAGTTTTACGACTGCCGAAAGCTATGCGTACAATGAATATACGCGACGGCCATACTGGACAAGGAGACCCGATGCCCTACCTTCTTTCTTGTGATATTCATACTCATACGATGTTCTCTGCGCATGCGTACTCAACCATCGAGGAGAACATCTATTGGGCGGCAGAGCGCGGCCTTCAGGTGCTCGGTTCAGCCGATCATTTAAGCTCGATGGTTACGCCTTGTCCCAATGACCTGCGCAGTTTCCAATTCTTTATTAACCAGGATATCTGGCCGCGCATTTGGAGCGGCGTGCTGGTGCTTCGCGGCGCCGAGGCCGATATCGTTTCGCTGGACGGCAGCTTGTTTGGCGAGGACATTCCCGTTTCGCTCGATATCGCCGGCGATTCGTATAGTCGTGAGCATTCGCTGTTCGATTTGGTGACGCGTAATTTGGATTATTTGGTGGCAAGCGTGCATAACCCGCAGTTTGCCGAAGGCGCGACGCTCGCCCAGACAACCGAGATGTACATCAATGCCCTGGAGCACCCCAAGGTGTTTATGCTTGGGCATACGGGTCGTTCGGGCGTGCTGTTCGATATCGATGAGGTGCTGCTGGCGGCCAAGGCCAAGCACAAGATAATCGAGATCAACAACCACAGCCTTGAGCATGGCAACGATGCTGAGCATTGGGACGTGTGCCGCAAGATCGCCGAGCGCTGCGCCGAGCTGGGCGTGGGCATTGGCGTGTCGACTGATGCGCACATTGGCATGGCAATTGGCAAGCTCGACCACGCCCGCAAGATGCTCGACGAGATTCATTTCCCGCTGGATTTGATCGTGACACGCGACCGCGAGACGCTGCTTCGCGAGATGGCGGCAGCCGGCGTGTGTGACCTGCGCAAGGGGATGTAGCGGAGTTCATAAGCCAAGCGAAGGGGGCAGTCCAGACGGGCCGCCCCCTTTCTTGTGTCGGTGGATTAGCGGCGCTCGAGGACCGCGACGGTCTCGGTGTGGTCGGTGTGGGGGAACATGTCGACCGGCGTGATCTTGAGCAGGCGATAACCTCCGTCGAGGAGCTGGTGTAGGTCGCGCTCTTGGGTGACGGGATTGCAACTGATGTAGGTGATGCGGCGCGGCTTGAGTGCGCAAGCGGCTTCGAGGAACTCGGGGGTGGAGCCGGCGCGTGGCGGGTCGATGGAGAGAACGTCAACGCGCTCGTTGTTATCGGCGGCGTCCAGGATGTAATCGGTGGCGTCGTCGGCCATAAACCAAGCGCTGCGGGTGAGGCCGTTGAGCTCGGCATTGCGACGTGCGTCGGCAATGCCCGCCGGGTTGCGCTCCACGCCGAGCAGCATAATGCCGACACCCCTGTCCTGGGCATCCTTCGCGGCGCACAGACCGATGGTGCCGCTGCCGCAGTACGCGTCCATAAGAATGTCACCATGCTGCAGGTCCATGCCGTCAATCGCAAGCTGATAGAGCAGCTCGGTTTGCTGCGGATTGGTCTGATAGAACGCGGTGGGGGAGATATCGAACTCGCAGCCGAGCAGCTGGTCGCGCATGCATTCGGCGCCATAGACGATACAAGTCTCCTCACCCAAGATGGCGTTACCGGGACGGCCATTGATATTTTGGGCAACGGTGACGATATGCGGATCGAGTGCCGCGACGGCCTCAAAGAACTCCTGTGCATGCGGTAAGTCACGCTGGGCGGTCACGAGCGTAACCATGACCTGGTCGGTACGCCAGCCGCGGCGGACGACGGCATAGCGAAGCAAGCCAAGATGTTTGTCCTCATTAAACGCGGGAATATGCAGCCGCTCAGCTTCGCGTGCGATGCCGTTGAGAATCTGACGGGCACCCGGCGCCTCGACAGGACACTCGGGTACGGCAACGATCTTGTGCGTGCCGCGCTCAAAGAAACCGCAACGGACAGCGCCCTCCTTACCGGGAGCAAAGGGAGTGGCAGCCTTATGACGAAAGCCACGCGGCGCAGTATATTTACCCGGGTCGCCCAGGGTAACACCCATACCGCGAATGGGATCAACGGCAATACCCTCGCGCTCGCAGAGCTCAGCAAACAGCTCTTCCATAGCAGCCTGCTTGCCCGCCAACTGCTTCTTATAAGGACGATTGAGTGCCGTGCACCCACCACAAGCCCGCATGATGGAACAGGGCGACTTGGGATCCACGGCCTTTCGCGCAGGCGAAACCGAATCTTTATGTGGGCGCTTGGTGCGAGTCTGAGATGCCTTGTCCTCGCTCCGACGAGAGCCGGGACGCTTGGCCTTAGTCTTGCCCTTAGCCGACTTGCTTTTTGCAGCTTTAGAAGACTTGGATTTCGTAGAGGATTTCTCCTCTTTTGACCCCTCAGCCGCTTCCACCAAAGCACGACGAGCCCTACGCTCCGCACGAGATTCTGCCATCAATAACTCCACTAATTCATGAATTAAAAGCTGCAAGCATTGTACCGTGCCAAGCCAGCGGGCGATATGCAAGCGGTCATTTCCTGTCAGTGATAAGTCCAACGACGTTTGCCAGGCGCGGACGGGGAGCGGCGCATAATTAAGTTTATCGCGAGTTCCGCACGCAAAGGAAAGCACTTAATGTGCTTTCCGTCTTGCGCAGGACTGTAGAGCAGGAAACTTAATTATGCGCCGCTCCCCGTCCGCGTCTGGCAAACCCTCCCTTGTACTCTATCAAGGTAAAGTGTATGATGCTGAACGTTACATGATTCACTTTACCTAACTAAAGTGCTATCAAGGGGGAATACCATGAATACCGATATGTCTCGTCGTCAGTTTGTTGGTCTAGCCGGCTCGCTCGCTACGGTTCTAGGCCTTGGCCTGGTTGGCTGTGGCGGTGCCGATAAGGGCTCCGCTGCTGGTTCTGCCGCAGCCAAGGACGTGAAGGGCGCTGCGGAGTCCAAGAAGCTCGTCGTGGGCTTTGACAAGTCCTATCCTCCGTATGGCTTTGTGGGCGACGATGGCGAGTACACCGGCTTTGACCTCGACCTTGCCAAGGCCGTTGCCGATAAGCAAGGCTGGGAGGTCAAATACGAGGCTATCGACTGGGATGCCAAGGACACGCTGCTCAACTCGGGTGCCATCAACTGCATCTGGAACGGCTTTACCATGGAGGGCCGCGAGGACGACTACACGTTCTCCGAGTCTTACATGCTCAACGAGCAGGTGCTCGTGGTCAAGAAGGACGCGGGTATCAAGAGCTGGGACGATCTTGCCGGCAAGACCGTGATTACTCAGACTGATTCCGCCGCACAGGACGTGCTCGAGGGCGACCAGAAGGATCTGGCCGCGACGTTTGCCACGCTCGATACCATCGGTGAGTACAACACGGCGTTTATGCAGCTCGAGAGTGGTGCAGTCGATGCCGTTGCCTGTGACCTCTCGATCGCTCAGTATCAGCTTGCCGCCAAGCCCGATGCCTATACGCAGCTCGACAAGCCGTTGTCCAGCGAGCACTACGCCGTTGGCTTTAAGAAGGGCGACACCAAGTCCGCCGATGCCGTGACCGAGTCGCTCAAGGCGCTCTACGAGGATGGCACGGTCAAGGACCTGTGCGATAAGTACGCAAGCTATGGTCTGTCCTTCGACAACTGGGTTCTCAAATAGCGGCTTTCCCAGGCACCCGATTTTGCCGTTCAAACCGTCGCTTGCGTACATTTAGTACGCGGCGCTCCTCTTTCACGGCAAACTCGGGCACCTGGAAAACCCGCTTTAGCATTGGGTTCGCTGTTCCGTTACTGTGAAAGAGAGCTTGGGTTGTCTATTCAGGTCATGATGCAGATGCTTGGCCAGGGATTCTTGGTCAGTTTGCAGCTGTTTGTGCTGACGCTGCTGGGGTCGATTCCGCTGGGAATCCCCGTGGCGTTTATGCGCATGAGCAAAATTGCGCCGCTTCGCTGGATCGCGCGCATCTACATTTCGGTCATGCGCGGTACGCCGCTCATGCTGCAGATGTTTGCCATCTACTTTGCCCCGTACTACGTGTTTGGCATTTCGCTCACGCCCGATTCCAAGTGGACGGCGTGCGTCGTGGCGTTCATCATCAACTACGCCGGTTACTTTGCCGAGATCTATCGCTCGGGCCTGCAGTCCATTCCGCGCGGTCAATACGAGGCTGCCGAGGTGCTGGGCTACTCGCGCATGCAGACGTTTCTGTATATCGTGATGCCGCAGGTCGCCAAGCGCATTTTGCCGGCGATGGGCAACGAGATTATCACGCTGGTCAAGGATACGTCGCTGGCATTTGCCATTGGCGTGGGCGAGATGTTCTCGACGGCCAAAGCGCTGGTCGCCTCGCAAGTGAGCATGGTGCCGTTTGCGATCGCGGCGCTGATCTACTGGGTCTTTAACTTTGTGGTCGAGATGCTGCTGGGCGCCGCCGAAAAGAAGCTGGACTATTATCATGACTAGATCGTTCCGCCGTTCTAGCGAACGGCGGACTGCTCGACGCTGCGCGCGTGCCTGACGGCCAATCTGCTCCTCAAACCGTCGCTTGCGTACAGAAGTACGCGGCGCTCCTCTTTCGAAGCACATTGTCTCGTCAGCCACACGCTCGCTGACTTCTCAAACACATGGAGGTTCCCGTGTTCGGAACGGTAATGATGATAACGAACGCGCGTAAGGCGTTTGGCGGCAATGAGGTGCTCAAGGATATCTCACTCGAAGTCAAGCGCGGTGAGGTCGTGGCGATTATCGGGCCTTCGGGTGGCGGTAAGTCCACGCTGCTGCGCTGCGCTACGCTGCTCGAGACACTCGACGGAGGCTCTCTCTCGTTTGGCGACCTTGCCGTTGCGACGGACGCGGGGCCGGGTGCGGTCTATGCGAAAGGCGACGTGCCCAAACAGGCGCGCTCGCGGTTTGGTCTGGTGTTCCAGAACTACAATCTGTTCCCGCACTATACGGTGATGAAAAACATCATCGACGCGCCGATCCGCGTGCTTAAGCGCCCGCGCGAGCAGGCGGAGGCGCGTGCGCGTGAGTTGATCGCGCAGATGGGGCTTACGGGCAACGAGAACAAGGTGCCGTGTGAGCTTTCGGGCGGTCAGCAGCAGCGCGTGAGTATTGCCCGCGCCCTGGCGCTCGATCCGGAAATCTTATTCTTTGACGAGCCGACCTCGGCACTCGATCCCGAGCTGACGGCCGAGGTGCTGCGTGTCATTAAGGACCTGGCGGCGCAGAATATGACGATGGTAATCGTGACCCATGCGATGCAGTTTGCGCGCGATGTTGCCGACCGCGTGGTCTTTATGGACGGCGGTCGTATTGTCGAGGAGGGACCTGCCGAGCAGGTCATCGACCATCCGCGCGAGCAGCGCACGCGTGAGTTCTTGAGCCGTATCGAGGGATAGGCTCAGGTATTTACTCAACTATTAATTGAGGCGAAGCCGCCGCAGGTCTTACGGTCTGTGGCGGCTTTTTGTTTGCGTCGACGGGGTTCAATAATCGACTCACAAGCTTGTCTCTACCTCTCGCCGCCTGTATTCATACGTGCGCCGAAAGGTATGCATGGACAGCCGTCCGTGAGGGTAGGGTGGTGGCATAGGACATTTGGAGGGTGAGTCGGCTCGGCTGCCGACCATGCTGCTCCCGGGACGGCACCGACCGCGAACTCTCCCCGTTGGCGTCGCGCATCGCGCGCGACCCTGCAAGGAGGTCATCATGGGTGCTCCCAAGACCGGCAATGTAAGGAACGTGGTGCTCGTAGGCCAAGGCGGGGTGGGCAAGACTTCACTCGCCGAGGCCATGCTCCACCTTTCCGGTAAGACCGCCCGCCTGGGCGGCCACGACGGCACCAAGCCCACGCTCGACTATGACCCCGAAGAGGTCAAGCGTGCGTTTTCCATCTCGACGACCATCGCGCCGATTGACTGGAAGGGCGCCCGCATCAACGTGCTCGATGCCCCGTGCTACCCCGATTTTATCGGCGACGCCTTTGCCGCGATGAGCGTCTGCGAGACGGCGCTGTTTGTGGTCGACGCCGAGGCCGGCCCGCAGCCTACGACGGTTAAGCTCTGGTATGCCGCCGAGGACCTGCGTCTGGCGCGCGCGGTGTTCGTAAACCGCCTGTCGCGCTCCGAGGCCAGCTTTGCGACCACCATGGAACTGCTGCAGGAGCGCTTTGGTACGCGACTGGGCGCCGTGACTCTTCCCTGGGGCGAGGGCGAGGATTTTGACGGCATCATCGACCTGGTGCGCATGAAGGCGCGCCACTGCAACGGCACCGAAGCCGTTGAGTCGGAGATTCCCGAGGAGTATCGTGCCCAGGCCGAGGAGGCCCACGACCATCTGTGCGAGTTGGTGGCCGAGGCCGACGATGAGCTGATGATGAAGTACCTGGAAGGCGAGGAGACGCTGACGCAGGAGGAGCTTGAGGGTTTGTTGTCCAAGGCGATCGCCGAGCGCATCTTTGTGCCGGTCTTTGCGGGCGATTGCATTAAGGAGCAGGGCGTCAACTCGCTGATGGACGACATCGCCACGTACTTCCCGGCGCCGACTGACTACGGCGAGATGCCGCTCATCGACGGCGACTCGCTTAAGATCTCGAGCGACGATGACCGCCCGGTGGCGTTTGTGTTTAAGACCCTGGCTGACCCGCAGCAGGGCCGCATCAGCTTTATCAAGGTACTGACGGGTACGCTTGAGCCGGGCCTCGAGCTGGTCAACGCGCGTACCCGCAAGAGCGATCGTCTGGCTCACCTGTATGTGATGTGCGGCCGCGACATGACCGAGGTCGGTCACGCCTATGCCGGCGACATTATCGTGGCGCCCAAGTTGGCGGCAGAGACGGGTGACACGCTCTCCATTACCGGTAAGGTCGAGGCAGCGGCGTTTAAGTTCCCCAACTCGCAGTACCGCATTGCCATCGAGGCCGAGAATCGCGGCGACGAAGAGAAGCTCTACACGTTTATCGAGAAGGCTTGCAAGGCCGATCCGACCATGAGCATCGACCGTGACGAGGAGACGGGCCAGACTATCATCTCCGCCGTGGGCGAGGCACAGGTTTCGGTGCTGCTCAACCGTTTGGAGGACCGCACCAAGGTCGTGGCCAAAAGCGTGCCGATCCGCATTCCGTATCGCGAGACCATCCGCCGCACGGCAAGCGCCCAGGGTCGCCACAAGAAGCAGACCGGCGGCGCCGGTCAGTACGGCGACTGCTGGCTGCGCGTGGAGCCGCTCATTGGGCCCGACGGCACGAGCGACGGCTATGAGTTTGTTGACGAGGTCGTGGGCGGCCGCATCCCGCGCTCGCTCATCCCCGCCGTGGACAAGGGCGTCCAGGAGACCATGAAGGACGGTATCATTGCCGGCTATCCGCTCACGGGTATTCGCGTCGCGGTGTACGACGGCTCGTATCACAGCGTCGACTCCAACGAGATGGCGTTCCGCGCGGCGGCTCGTATCGGCCTGCGCAAGGCATGCGCCGATGCCGATCCGGTGGTACTGGAGCCCATCGAGGAAATCACGGTGACTATCCCCGAGAGCTACGCCGGCGCCGTGATGGGCGACATCTCGGCCTCGCGCGGTCGCGTGACGGGCATGGAGACCGATGAGCGCGGAGACACCGTGGTCATTGCCCAGGCGCCGCTGGCCGAGCTGACGGATTACTCGACGCGCCTGCGCTCCATCACGCGCGGCACGGGCGACTTTACCATGAAGCCCGCGGGCTATGAGCAGGTGCCCTATGACGTTCAGGCCAAGCTGGTCGAGCGCTATGAGGAGGGCCGTGCCAAGTAACTAGACGATAAAAAACCGCCGCGATGGGGTAGTTCCGTTGTGGCGGCTTTTTCGGCGGGCGAGGTGCCCGCCCCAACATCTGTGGGGCGGGCACCTTTTTGTGCCGTTGCAGTAGAGAAAAGTCCTCCTTTGCTAGAATAAACGTATATAGACGTCTACTTGAACAGGGAGGCAATATGTACGAGGCGGTTATCTTCGATATGGATGGGCTTATGTTTGACACCGAGCCTATCTGGGCTTCTTGTTGGCCTAAGACCGCAATCGAATTTGGGGTTGAGTGCAAGGAGGGCCTTGCGGACGCCATGCGCGGAACCAATGGAGCTGAGGCCGTATCCATTATTCGCGAATGGTATGGTGGCGAAGTCGACCCCAAGGCATTTGTTGATCGTTTTTACGAAATAGCCCATGAAGCATTGGCCCATGGCGCAGAGAAAAAACCTGGATTGGATAGGCTTCTCGAGTATCTCAAGACTGAAGGGATTCCGATGGCGGTTGCCTCCTCGTCGAGCAGGGAGATGATCAAGGCCAACCTGATAAGGGGAGGAATACTTCCATATTTTGATTCGATCGTTTCTGGTATCGAGGTCGAGCATGCCAAGCCCTATCCTGACGTCTTTTTAAAAGCGGCGGACGAGCTAGGGGTGCCGCCGCAAAGATCCCTCGTCTTGGAGGATTCCTATAACGGGGTGCGCGCGGGCTTTACAGGAGGTTTTCACACCGTCATGGTTCCTGATCTCTCCGAGCCAACAGAAGAGATGGAAAGATTAGCCACGGCGATTGTCCTGAACCTTAATGATGTTGTCGACATGCTGGCAAGCGGAACATTGGGGTAAACAGGTTGAACGATGGGCTGTCGAGTGTTTCTCGGCAGCCCTTTTTCTAATTCGAGACATTTAACGCTATGCGCAAGAATCAAAAAGGTATATAGTCGTCTATAAACAGGTACATAGACGTCTATATAAGTATCTGGAACGTAAACTCAACTCGAATTGCCGTAACCCGGTTGGAGGAATCATGGCAGTTGTAACTTCGACTGAGCTGATCCAGATTGCACGCAAGAACGGATGGCTCCTTCCCGCATATAACACGACCAATATGGAGATGACCCTGGGTATCTTGGACGGATTGCAGAAGGCTGGCATGCCGGGCATCCTCCAGATCGCCCCTACCAACGTTAAGCTTTCCGATTACGGCATGATCGCCTCTATCGTTAAACGCGCGGCGGAGGACTATATCGTTCCCACGTGCCTGCATCTTGACCACGGCAAGACGCTCGAGGATGTTCGACAGGCGGTTCAGGCCGGCTTTACCTCCGTTATGATCGACGGTGCCGCGTTGCCCTTTGAGGAGAACATTCGCTTCTCGCGCCGGGCAGTTGACTACTGCCATTGCTACGGCGTGCCCGTTGAGGCTGAGCTCGGCGCCATCAAGGGCAAAGAAGACGATCATGTTTCCGAGGCGGATCTTAAGACCGACCCCGATCAGGTTTGCGAGTTTGTGGAGCGCACGGGCTGCGACCTGTTGGCCGTGTCTATCGGCAACGTTCACGGCCTTGAGGATACGCCGCGCATCGATTTGCCGCTGCTTGAGAAGCTTGCCGAGGTGTCTCCGTGTCCCCTCGTTCTTCATGGTGGCTCGGGCATTCCCTATGAGACCATCCACGCTATGCAGCCGCACAAGATGTCCAAGATCAACATCGCAAGCGACCTGCGCAAGGCCTACATCACGACGGTTGGCAAGGCGTACGAGGCAAACAACAACGAGCATAATCTCGCCAAGGTACTGATTGATACACGTAAGGCAGTTGCGGACGTTGCTTACAAGACGACGCGCGCCATCAACGGCATAGCTGAGTAGCGCGGAATTACGAACATGGATGAGGCGATAATGGGTGCGCTCTACCTTGGTGTCGATGTGGGCACGTCATCGGTGAAGCTCACGTGCATTGATGAAGGCGGAAAAGTTGTCGCGACTGCGAGCGAGGCTTACGAGTGCTCTGAGCCTCATCCCGGTTGGCGGGAAATCAATCCCGAGACATGGTGGATCGCCATTTGCTCTGCATGCTCCCTGCTTGGAAAGAAAGTTGACCTGTCTCTAATAAAAGGCGTTGGCGCTACCGGGCAGATGCATACGACGGTCTTGATCGATGCCGATGGGGTGCCAACGTGTCCCGCCATAATGTGGAACGACCAGCGCACGATTGACGCTGTCTTTACCGAGAAACAGTGGGCGCTGTCTGCGGGCTATCCTAGGGTCGCCAGCTTTCTTTCGACTGGGGTTCCGGCGATTAACCTTGCATGGATAGCTAAGAATAATCCTGAGGGCCTTTCAAAGAGCGAAGTGTTTCTTTCGGTTTCAGATTGGATTGCTCTCAAGTTTGGCGGGCGTGCTGGTACGGACTATTGTGGGGCTTCGACAACAGGGCTCTACGATAACGAGAGGCAAGCTTGGATCGGTGAGGTCTGCGAGCATTTTGGAATCCCCGAGTCGTTGCTTCCCGTTGTCGAGCCTTCCGATGCCGTAATTGGGACCGTGGTTGAGAGAGCTTCAAGCGAGACGGGAATTCCCGCAGGTGCCATGATCGTGAGGGGAACGGGCGACAATCCCGCGGCAGCGATCTGCACGGGATGCCTTTTGGAGGGCGCCCCCACCATCTCACTTGGAACAAGCGGCGTGCTGCTGTATTCATCTGAGGGAGTTGACCTTCCGGCTGTTGGCAAGCCCGTGTTGTTCAAGTGGGGAAATACCCTTAAGACCCAAATTCAGCTGAGTATCAGATCGTGCGGCGGTGCCAAGGAATGGTGGTACGGGCAGATTCTAAGCAGTGAGTCCTACGATTTGGAGGACAAGGCCGTCGAGGACCCCTTCTACGACATGAGGGATCTCATGTTCTACCCCCATCTATCGGGAGAAAAAGTCCTGCACGGTTGCCCGTCGGTACGCGGTGCCTTTCTGGGGCTTGATCTTGACACGACTCGTTCCGAGCTCGAAAGGGCTCTGATGGAGGGCACGGCGTATGCCTTAAGGGAGCTCAAGGAGTCCGTGGGCCATTCGGAAGAGTGGCGCAGCATCAGGCTCATTGGAGGAGGGGCCAAGAACGATTTTTGGGCGCAAACGCTCTCCAACGTGTTGGGGGTCAATATGGTGCGGATGGAATCCTCCGGCGCCGGTCAGGGCGCGGCGCTGCTGGCTCTCTCGGCTTCTTGCGGCCAAGACTTGACGGCGGTTGCCGCAGGGGTCTGCAGAAAACTCGATTCCATTGAAAAAAACGACAGGGCCCATGAGCTCTACGACGCGCGTTTTAGCAGGTATATGCGTATATTCGAGGCACTCCAAATTATCTATGAGCTAAATAGCGCGTAGCCGTTTGTCTTGTAAAATCTACCGTTCACCGAAAGGAATGCGAGAAGGCAACTCGAAGAGCGGTCCCTTTGTAAGATATAGACAACCGTAGACAACCATGAGCGTATATGGCCGATTGAAAAGGAGGAGGGGGCGCTCAGGTAGAACGATAGAAGTAACGAACATTAACTAAGGAGAATGAAAATGGGAGCAGTAAACGATTTCCTTATCTTCCTTGCGGAGGGCTTTACCGGCCTGTTTAATGCGGCTGGTGATCAGTTTGCCTCGTTTATTACGGGCATGATCCCCATGCTGATCTGCCTGATCCTTACGATCAAGGCAGTCATCCAGCTGATCGGCGAGGAGCGTGTCTATGGGTTCATGAAGAAGTGCACCAAGTATGCAGTTCTCCGCTATACCCTCATCCCGTTCCTTTGCACTTTCTTCCTCTGCAATCCGATGGCATACACCTTTGGTGTGTTTGTCGAGGAGGACTACAAGCCCGCATTCTACGATGCGGTCGTGTCCATGATGCACCCCATCGTTGGTCTTTTCCCGCACGCTAACTCTTCCGAGCTCTTTGTTTGGCTTGGTATCTCGGCCGGCTACGAGGCACTGGGAAAGAACTCCTCCGAGCTTGCTATCCGCTTCCTCATTGTTGGTCTAATCGTCTGCCTGATCAAGGGCATTGTCACCGAGAAGCTGTACCTCATCATGAAGAAGCGCAACGAAGCTAAGCTTGCCGCCTAGTAGTTCAGCGCAAAAGGAGAGTCTAAATCATGAGTGAATTCAAAAGCGTAAAGGCGTCCCACGGCGGCAACGGTTGGGGCGGTCCCCTCATCATTACCCCCACGGCCGAGAAGCCTTATGTTCTGAGCGTGACCCTGGGTGGCATCAGCCCGGTCGCCCTTCGCATTGCGGAGCTTACCGGCGCCGAGGCGCACGACCAGTTTAAGGACCCGATCGAGACCGATCAGGCATGCGCCGTTGTCATCGACTGCGCCGGCGTGGCTCGCTGCGGCACCTATCCCAAGATGGGCCTTAAGACGTTGAACATCAAGCCCGGTTCTCCGTCTGGTCCTCTGGCCCAGTTCATCACCGAGGATCTCTTTGCATCTGACGTCAATCCCGATTGCATCGTCCTTGCCGATGCGGCCGATGTTCCCGCTGAGCCGGTAAAGGCCGAGAAGGCACACGAGGAGACGACGAAGGAAAACGTCCACGCCAAGATCGCTGAGGGACGTGCCGAGCTCGCATCCAAGGAGTCTAACGGCTTCATGGACGTTGTCTCCAAGATCGGCACCGGTGTCGGCCGCGTTATCAGCATCATCTACCAGGCTGCGCGCGATACCGTGAACGATGTTATCCGCAACATCATCCCCTTCATGGCGTTCGTCTCGGTTCTGATCGGCATCATCAACTATACCGGCTTCGCAAATGTTCTCGCTGGCGTCCTTACGCCTCTCGCGGGCTCGCTGCCCGGCATGCTGGCGATCGGCATGTTCTGCTCGATTCCGTTCCTCTCGCCGTTGATCTGCCCGGGCGCAATCATCGCCTCCGTGCTTTCCGTCCTCGTTGGCAACCAGATCGCCAACGGCACGATTCCTGCCAACTTTGCCCTTCCCGGCTTCTTTGCTGTCAATTGCCAGGTTGGTTCCGATTTTGCCCCCGTTGGCATGACCCTCATGGAGGCAAAGCCCGAGACGATCGAGATCGGTTACCCTGCGTTCCTGTTTGGTAAGCTGATCACTACCCCGATCCAGATTGTTCTTGCCTACGTACTGTCCTTCGGCCTGTAAACTGAATGCTTTGAGAGGGAAAGGCCTGCTATGCTCAACGCGCTCATTACAATAGCCTTCTTTATCCTTGTGTGGCTTGCTGGGACATTTACCCAGTATCGCTATTGGAGGAAGGTTCGCATCCTTATCCATGAGCACGCTCGTGATCATGAGGGATACTTGGGCACGGGTATGTGCAAGGTTAGCTTTAGCCGAAAAGCGTTTGTGATGATTCTGACGGATCATGACGGCGTGATTACCGGTTGCTATGAGCTCAAGGGCCTCTCCCTCAAACCGGAGTTTTCGGAGATGGGCGAGATGCTGGGGCTGAATATCGAAACGGCTCTGGACCATTTGGCCAACGAAAGCTATCACGATGCTTTTGCCCAGGCTATTCGTGTTATTGACAGGTCGATGACTGCGTCTGCAGCGTAACTAAGATAGGAGAAATCAAATGTACAAGGTTACGGTCACTGAGATTGGCTCGTTTGTTGAGGAACTTCTCAACGAGAAGATGGTGGTCTTGTTTGGCCCGACTGCTCCTGCGGAGTTGCGTGACATTTGCGTCGTTCACGATGGGGTCCCCACGGAGAATAGCGTGCTCGTCGAGGGCGGCACTATCTCTATCGGCGACCAGGTCTACACGATTAAGGAGTTTGGTGAGGCCGCAAATGAGAACATGGGAGGACTCGGTCATCTGACCATTGCGTTCGATGGTGAGCGAGAGCTGCTTCCCGGAACTGTTCTCGTGGCGCCCAGCACGCTTCCCAAACTGGAGGCCGGCATTGAGATCAGCTTTAATAGCTAACTCGCTCGGTTTGGCAGGCCATGTATTAGTCGGAAAGGACGTGTTCCCTTGAAACGTTCCGATTTAAAACTGCCACTTTTTACGGTCAGTCCTAAGACCTATCTGCTTGGCGACGATTCGATCGCAGCGGCCCACCTTACGGATGAGATTGCAAAAGGGCGAAATCATTCGATTTTCTGGACCGCCCCCGTTCCTGAGCTCTGCGCGGTTGCAAAGGATCTGAAATTTGCAATTCCAACGGCGCAGCACGCCGATCTCATCGGCGATGGAAAGGGAATGGGACTGACGCCTCTTGAGTCGCTTAAGAGCGCGGGAGTTCGAGCTGTCTTTCTTAATCACACGGCACACCCCCTGGCCGTTGACAAGCTGGCGGCAACGATTGATCGCGCTCGTGAGCTTGAGATTCTAACCATTGTTGCGGCCGATAGTGTCACCGAATCCAAGGCGGTTGCAGCAATGAACCCGGATGTGATTCTTTGCGAGCCGAGCAGCCTGGTGGGTACGGGTCATACAAGCGGTGATGATTACATCGCAGAGACCATTGCCGCCGTTCGGTCCATTAATCCCGACATCGTTATCATGGAGGGGGCGGGAATCAGGTGTGGAGACGATGTTCGTCGCCTGATCGGGCTTGGCGCGCAGGGTACCGGCATTTCGAGCGCCCTGGCGATTACGGATGACAGGACGGCGTTGCTTACAGAGCTGTTTGACGCGCTGGACTAAATCCGCTTACTAAGAAGGCGAACCCACGGGTTCGCCTTCTTGCGTTTTGGAATCTTGTTGGGAGCAACGCTGTCGCGCCCAAGAGGTTTAATGGCGGCGCTGAAAAACGGTGCCAAGTTGAAATCTGCTGGATTTAAGCCACACGCGCGCATATTCAATTGCGGAGTCATTGTCCAGGTAGACTGTTTGAAGCTGCTGAAGAAGTGGGGATTGCGTAGAGAGACCGAGCGCATTCGCGCGTTGGGTGTCTGCGAGCTTTGCCACAAAGGAGGTCTTCGAGTATTCGATCTGGTGGCCAGAGAGCCGCTCGATAATCGCAAAAAGGCCCTCGTTGACAAAGTCGGCCGTCTCTATGCCTGGGACAAGCGCCATGTTGATGTTATTCTCGATAAACATGACGGGCTCGCCCTCAACGCTGCGTACGCGCTCAAGATGGAGATAATTGGAGCCTTCGGCAATGCCGAGGTGCTTGGAGATGTCTTCATCGCATTTGCAAACTTTGCAATCGAGAATGCTGGTTTCGAAAGAAAGGCCCTGCTCGCTTAAAGACTCGGAGAAAGAGATAAGGCCTTCAGTAAGGGGGAAAGAGATGTCTTTGGACTTAACGTAAGTTCCCTTTCCCTGAATTTGCTCAAGTAGACCCTCATCAACAAGCTTTGAAATGGCCTTTTTGATGCTGCCGCGGCTAACGCCGAGCGTGCTCATAAGGTCGACCTCCGACGGGATTTTGGATGCCTCTTCCCAAGCTCCCGAGGCGATGTTCTCGCGCAGATATTCGACCACTTGCATATAGATGGGGGTGGCACAGTCCTTTTTAATAAATGAGTCGTTGACGCGATTGGTCACAGTATCTCCTGATTACTTTGAAGCAAAATTGCCTTTATTTTACGTTGTTCTGCAGCGTTAACTTATTGAGATTGTAATTGCAAAGAATAAATTACGTATTTAGTGTGCGGCTTCTGCTGCCTTGGGCGCCTGTTCGAAATCAGCGACTTTGGCGCGATGCTGTAGGGGATAGAGGCCGTGCGGAGTCTATTCGGCTCAGGATGCGGCATTGCCGTTGTCGAAAAAAGCACCAAGGGGCCGTCCCTCGGTGGTGGTTTTGCCTTGGGTTATGGATTGTGGTTAGTCCCCGTTGGCTTGGTTTTTGCCGGTGGCGTAGTCAATCTGCACATGCGGCTGCAGGTTGTAGCAGTACACGTGGAAGCACAGTGTCTTGCCGTGGTCCTCGACCGATTGCGCCTCGAGGCGGACACCGCGGCAGACGAGTTCCTCTTCGTTGTACATGGGCGTGACGCGGTAGAGCACATGGTTGCCAGTGTCGCGGATGTAGCCGAGGATCTGCTCTTCAAACGGCAGCATGCCCGTTTCGTTGAGATAGCGCGTGCCGGTGAGGAGATTCTTGCGATTGGCGTTCTCGCCGCAGAGCGACCAGGCGATGAGGTGGCAGCGGTTGTAGAGGCTTTGACCCGGAATAAAGTCGTAGCGCTGCTGGTGCCAACCGGCAGGATGGATACGTGAGATATCGCCGCGCTTGCCTTTGCCGAGCGATTCGAGTCCCATGCAGGCGAGTGCTTTGCGGGTACGGCCCAGGCTGTCGAGCTTGGAGAACTTCTTGAAGCAGCCCTCTTCGGTGGCGCGTTCGTATTCATCGAGCGTGAACGACGGTGTGCCGAGCGGGTGCGTGCCATCAGCGCGAAGGGCGACGTAGGGGTTACCGGCATAGTCGGGAATGCTGGTGAGGTATACGCCGCGCGCGCGGCCGAGATCGGGATTTTCGACCTCGTCGATGGGGGTGGCGGCGCTGTCGGCGGGGGCGCTATCACCGTTGCCTGCCGCATTCGATTCGGGGCCATCGCCGGCGTCTTGGCCGCCTTCGGAATCCGTGGAGCTCGCTGTTCCCGATTCGAGCCGGGCGACCAAGTCCGCCTCGTCATCGGTGCGGCTGGGGCTCTCGTTTTGCTTCTCGGCCAGGGCCGCCGCCTGCTCATCGCTTTGCGGCGACAGCAGCTTGGGCGCCCCGTCGAGCGATCCCGTAAACAGCGCAAATCCCAGCACCACGGCGGTGCCGATGGAAAGTACTTGCTTGTAGGCGGACTTGCGTGACATGGGGGCTCCTGGGTAATCGGTTGCGAATCTACCAGTCTAGCAGGAGACGCCGCAGACCGTTTTCCCAGATAAAACCTGCCAAAATAAACCTGTCCCTTTTTGGTGGGTTATTGATTCATGTAACAAAAGCCCAATATGCTATATACGTTATATACAAGTTGGAAAGCGTGGTAGAGTGGCGGCAATACAAGCCGGCGAAGGGGACCGATATGATCAAGGCTGTCATTTTTGACATGGACGGCACGCTGGTCGATACCGATCGTTTGGACATGAGGGCATGGAAGGTGGGCGCTGCCGAGCTGGGGATTGCGATTGACAATGCGCTGGTCCATCAGTTTATCGGTCGCTCGATGCCCGATGTCAGGGACATCCTTGAGGAGCATTACGGCAGCCGCGAAATCGTCGAGACGGTCGAAGCTCGCTACAGGAATGCTCTCGACGAGATGGTCAAGACCGATCTGGAGCTTAAGGCCGGCGCTGCCGAGTGCCTGGACGAGCTGCTGGCGCGGGCTATCACGTGGGTCTTGCGACGTCGTCGCGCCGCGTTGCGGCCGAGCGCAACCTTAAGACGGTCGGCCTCTTTGACAAGTTTGAAACGGTGACCTGCAACGAGGATACCCTGAACGGCAAGCCCGATCCCGAGATCTACCTGCTCGCCTGCGAGCGCGCGGGCTTTGCTCCCGAGGAACGTGCCGTGGTCGAGGACTCACGCAACGGCTGCGTCTCTGGCATCGCGGCCGGCTGCCATGTCTTTGCTGTGCCTGATATCTTGCCGCTGCCGCAGGACGTGGTAGATGACTGCGAGGCCGTGCTCGATACGCTGTTCGATCTGACGGCGGCGGTCAGGGCCGTGCGCTAAAGGTATGCGCCGAGGCTGATGACGGTGGCTTCGGCGTGGCCTCGATTGCGTTTTCCCAGATAAAACCTGCCAAAATAAACCCGTCCTCTTTTGGCGGGTTGGCGGGGTAATGCCCGCCGCAACTTATGGCACGGTTGGGATGTGTACGCTTTAAAGAGCGGAGCACATGGTTAGAGAGATGCGCTCGTCTCTCTAAACGTCTCTCTAAAGAGAAAGTCGGTTAGAGAGATGGCCTTAGATAATCTAGCAGTGAATTCGATACATCTCTCTAAATAACTCTCTAAAATTAGGCGCTTATCTCTCTAAAGTTAGAGAGATATACTAAACTCTAGAGAGATAAATCTATTGTTTTAGAGAGACGGAATGCCAATGCTGCTGGATGAACCTCTTGGCCTCATCGTTGAGCGCCTTCGCAGGCGGGGGACCGATGACGCATCGGTAGAAGTTAAAGCCTGCACGAATAAATTGAGTGCAGACGTATGGGAGACAGTGAGTGCTTTTGCGAACACTGCGGGCGGGCTCATTATTTTGGGCCTGAACGAAGCCGAAGGATTTGTTCCTTCTGCCAACTTTGCTACCGACAGGGTGCGCGACCAGTTTGTTTCGGGTATCGGAGACGGAGGCTCAGCGGCGGTGGTGACCCATGCGCCGCGGTATGAGCTTGATCGAGGCGAGGTCGACGGGCTCCAGGTACTTCTGGTGCGCATCTTTGAACTTGAGCTCAAAGCGAAGCCATGCTATATCGGCGCGCGCGGCGTGCAGAACGGTAGCTACAAGCGCGTGGATGATAAAGATATCAAGATGTCGCCCGCTGAGCTATATGAGCTACAGAGCGCGCTGCTTCCGAGTGATGCAGACGGTACGGTGGTTTCGGAGGCAACAGTCGAGGATTTGGATCCAGATGTCGTGCGGTCCATTATCGCAAATCGCCGGCTGCAGACCCCGCGCGTTTTGCGCGGGGCCGATACGCTGGAAAAGCAGCTGGCCAGACTCAATATCACTACAAAGGATGGAGCTGTGAAGCTCGCGGGGCTGCTGTCGGCGGGAATTTACCCCCAGCAGTTCTATCCTAAGCTGATGATCGATGTCGCCGTTCATTCCGATGTGGAAAAATCTGCTCCTGGGCAACCCCGGTTTATTGACCGCCAGTTGTGCGATGGCCCGATTCCGGCTTGCATCGAAGATGCCCTCGCTGCGATCGGACGAAACTTGCGCAAAGCGGCGATAGTGCGAGGCGCTGGTAGAAGGGAAGATTGGGAAGTACCCCAGGAGGTTTTGCGCGAGGCCTTGGCGAATGCCTGTATCCATCGAGAGTATTCGCCCATGTTTGTGGGGCAGGCCGTGAGCGTCGATATCTACCCAGACAGAATAGAAATCAAAAACCCCGGCGGGCTTTGGGGCGGAAAGACGTTGGACAATCTTGCGGACGGGGAATCGCGCTGTCGAAACCCAAAGCTCATGAGTCTGATGGGGGCGACGCCGTTAGAGCATGCTGAGGGGGCTGTTGCGGAAAGTCAGGGATCTGGCATCCCGGCTATGATTCGCGAGATGGAGTCTCGTTCGCTTGGCAGGCCGAAATTTATCGTTAAGGCCGATTCGTTTACGGTGCTGCTTTCCCGGCACGGGGCGGAGCTTGCTGAAAACCGCATGTGGATTCAGGGCCATGTGGACACCGAACTGACGCATCGCGAGGAAACATTGCTCATGTTTATGCGGGAGCATGGGTGCGTATGCGATGTTCAAAAAATACGAGAGGCTTTGAAGTGGGATTCGGATGACATTCGCCTGATCTGCGGGGACCTTGTCGATAAACATGTCCTGTCAAAGTGTGGCAAAGACACGTTTGAAATTATCGATATGAGCAGAGAATCGTCAGCTTCGACGGCGGATAGGATCCTGGAGGCTCTCAGCGCCGGAATGGATATGACGGCGCGAGAAATAGCGGTTGCATCGGGGGTCAAGATTTCGTCCGTCCGTTACCATCTGCCAAAAATGGCGGATAAAGGACTCATTGAAGTAATGGGTTCATCGACGAGCCGCAACCGCCGCTATCGGAAGAGGTAGATGCAGCCGAGTCGCCTCTCTAGTGTCTCTCGAAGTTAGGTGGATACTAGAGAGGCGATGGTTCCGCGATATTTCCCCAGATAAAACCTGCCAAAATAAACCTGTCCCTTTTTGGTAGGTTAAACGGCGTAACTTAAAGGTTCATGTTGCCGTGGATGTAGGGGGTGACCTCGGGGGAGATATGATCGCAGCCTAGGTTGCGCAGGGCAGATTCGATGGCGGCGGGAAGCGGGGCCTTGCCCTCGTCGTTGACCGCGGTGCTGCCGAGGGCGGCGATCTTGGCGACGTCTGCCGGCGCGGCCTCGATATGCATGCAGCCGCCGACGAGGCGTGCGCGGACCTGGTCCAGGCCAAGGTCGTGCAGGTAGTCCTCACAGGTGCGGATTACATCGACCTTCTCGCGCGTGAGCTCCTCGCCCGTGGGGACGCGCGTGGCCAGGCAGGCTCCTGCCGGCAGGTTCCAGACAGGATAGCCCCAGGCGCGTAGCAGCTCGCGCTCCTCGTCCTTGGTAAAGCCGACCTCCATAAGCGGCGAGCGTACGCCGAGCTCTTCTGCCGCGCGCATGCCGGGGCGGTAGTCGCCGCGGTCGCTTGCGTTGCTGCCGTCGATGACGGTGGGAAAGCCCAGCGACTTGGCGTGGTTGACGATGGCGGTAAAGCCGGCGCGCTTGCAGTGGTAGCAGCGGTCGGCGTCGTTGCAGGCTACCTGGGGGAGCTGCAGCTGATCGACCGAGAGGTTGAGTACGGGAAGCTTGAAGTGCGGCCCCTCATCGGCCTGCCCGTCAACCGCCCGCTCAAACGAAGCCTGCTCGGGCGTGCCGATGAGCGGCGTGGTGAGGTGAACGAGAAGCGTGCTGGCGGGCATGATGCGGGCGCAGACCGCGGCCAAAAAGCTGCTGTCGACGCCACCGGAAAAGCCGATGGCGACGCGCCCGTATGCTAAAAGCAGCTGCTCGAGCGCTGCGAGTTTGTCCTGAAGCCCCTCTGCGGGTGCGGTGGTGTCTGAAAGCATAAGTCGATCCTTGCCGTTGAGTACTCGGTCGAAAACTATAATCCTACCGAGCCGCTTGTCATAAGACTTCTATCTATGTAACGAAAGTGCAATATGCTATATACGTTATATACAAGTTTGTAAAGTGCGGTAGAGTGGCAGTAACGCAATCCGGTGAGGGGACCGATATGATCAAGGCTGTTATTTTTGACATGGACGGAACGCTGGTCGATACCGAGCGTCTGGGCATCAAGGCATGGAAAGCGCCCGCTGCTGAGCTGGGCGTCGCGATTGATGACACGCTGATTCATCAATTTATCGGTCGCACACTGCCCGATGTCATGGACATCCTTGAGGCGCATTGCGGCAGCAGAGAAACCGCCGAGGCGCTCTATCATCGCCACAAGGAGATTCGCGACGAGATGGTCAAGACCGATCTGGAGCTTAAGGCCGGCGCTGCCGAGTGCATAGACGAGCTGCTGGCTGCGGGCTATCACGTGGGCCTTGCAACGTCGTCGCGCCTCGTTACGGCCGAGCGCAACCTTAAGATGGTCGGCCTCTTTGACAAGTTTGAGACGGTGACTTGCGGCGAGGACGTCGTGCACGGCAAGCCCGATCCCGAGATGTATCTGCTTGCCTGCGAGCGCGCGGGCTTTGCCCCCGAGGAATGTGCCGTGGTCGAGGATTCGCGCAACGGCTGCGTCTCGGGCATCACGGCCGGCTGCCATGTCTTTGCCGTTCCCGATATCGTGCCGCTGCCGCAGGACGTGGTGGATGGCTGCGAGGCCGTGCTCGATACGTTGTTCGACCTGACGGCCGCGGTCAAGGCCGTGTGCTAAAGGTAGGCGCCGAGGTTGATGGCGGTGGCTTCGGTGTGACTGCTTGCCTGGGTGCTGGCGCGCTCCAGTAAAAACGGGCGTACGAGCTCTTGGCGGTTGATGTCCTCGACGGCCGTGACCGCGGTGACGATGCGTGCGGCGGAACCGATACGGGCGTGCTTGGTCTTCGCCGGGGCTTTGTTTTCGATTTGCTCCATGAGCAATTGAATGCCCTTGCGGCCAATCTCGTAGCCCGGGGGCGCTACCGTAGTGAGCGGGACCGATCCGCTCCAAGCGAGCGGGTTGCCATCGCAACCTGCTACGCGTACTTGCCCGGGTACAGAGATGCCCTTGTCGACCAGCGCCGAGATAGCGCCCGAGGCCAACACGTCGGTCAGGCCGACGACAAAATCGGGGCGTTCGTTCGCGGGGCGCTCGGCGATTTGGGCACCGATGCCGTAGCCGTCGGCAGCGGTATTCCACTCTCCGGCGTCAATGACCTCAATTTTGATATCGGGGTGCAGAGCGAGGGCCTTGTGAATGCCAAGCACGCGTAGGGTGAGCTGCATAAATGCTGCTCTACCCACAACGGTGATATGGCGTGCACCGCGGGCGATGGCAAGTTCGGCAATGATGCGACCCTGGGCCTCGTTGTCGGCCGCTACGTAGTAGCCGGGCTCGGAGCAATGGATGTCCAGATGGACGATCGGCACGGGCATCTTGGTCATGGCGGGGTGCCAGTCGGGGGATGCCATGGGCTGAACCATGACGCCGGACATCTGAGTGCCCATAAAGTAGCGCAGGTAATGGTCTTCGAGAATGTCGTCGTTGTCGGCGTTGGCGATGAGCAAGTCATAGCCGTGCTTGCGTGCCTCGTTGTGGGCACCGCTCGCAATTTGGAGCGAGAAGCCGTGATCGAGACGGGGGAGGACCAGGCCAAAGGACTTGGTGGTGCCGCCGGCCAGCTGGCGAGCGCTTTGGTTGGGCAGGTAGCCCAAGCGATTGATGGTCTCGTTGATGAGCTTGAGGGTCTCGGGGCGCAGCTTTTCGGGGTGGTTGAGCGCGTTGGAAACCGTGCCCAGCGAAACCCCGGCCTCGCGCGCGACGTCGCTGATTTTTACCTTTGCCATAGCGGCCCCTTTGATGCGTTTCAAGTACAAGCCAGATTGTAGCATCCCAAACCTACCAAAAAGGGACAGGTTTATTTTGGCAGGTTTTATCTGGGGAAACGCCGTTGCCAGCGCGGCCACCACAAAGGTTCCTGTCCCCATTGTGGCGGTTTGGACCGGCTGGGCATGTGTGCATCGGGTGGTATCTAAGTTGAGATACCACTTCTGGTATATCAGCTTGCGCTTGCGTGAGTACAATACTCGAACGTCGTACGTCTCAGCGCCCCCTGTGCGTGGACGTCTTGCAGTCACGCGAACGAAGGGATTTATCCTATGTGCGGAATTGTCGGCTACACCGGCTCTGATATTGCAAAGAACATCCTGGTCACGGGCCTCAAGCGTATGGAGTATCGCGGCTATGACTCCTCGGGCGTCGCGCTCGAGGTGGGTGAGGGCGCCGCGGCGCACCTCGACGTCATCCGCCGCGTGGGCAAGGTCGCGGGCCTGGAGAGCGAGCTTTCCAACATCGACAGTGACGCTACCTGCGGTATCGGCCACACCCGTTGGGCCACCCACGGCAAGCCCTCCGTCGTTAACGCCCATCCCCACACCAGCTGCGACGGTCGTATCGCCATCGTCCACAACGGCATCATCGAGAACTTCGCCGAGCTGCGCGAAGAGCTGGAGGGCCGCGGCCACCACTTTAAGAGCGAGACCGATACCGAGGTCTTCGCGCATCTGATCGAAGAGGCTTATGCCGAGACGCACGACCTGATGGCCTCCGTGCGCGAGGCTTGCACCCACGTGGTCGGTGCCTATGGTCTGGCCGCCGTGTGCGCTGACGAGCCCGGCGTGATCGCCGTGGCGCGCAAGGACTCCCCGATTGTGGTCGGCGTGGGCGAGACCGGCTCCTACGTTGCCTCCGACGTGATCGCGCTTATCGATGCCACTCGCGATGTCGTGGTGCTCGAGGACGGTCAGTTTGCCAAGCTCACGCCCGCGGGCGTCGAGTACACCGACGAGGCCGGCAACGTCATCGAGCCCAAGGTCACCCACATCGACTGGGACCTGGACATGGCAGAAAAGGGCGGTTATCCCGACTTTATGCTCAAGGAAATCCACGAGCAGCCGCGCGTCGTGCGCGATACGCTGGTGGGCCGTATGACCCCCGCCGGCGAGCTCGATATCGACGAGCTGGGCCCGTCCCTCGAGGAACTCAACGACATCGACCGCGTCTACGTGATCGCTTGCGGCACTAGCTATCACGCTGGCCTCATCGCCAAGAACCTTATTGAGGGCTGGGCTCGCATCCCCACCGAGGTTGAGGCGGCCAGCGAGTTCCGCTATCGCAATCCCATCATCACGCCGACGACGCTTGTCGTGGCTGTGTCCCAGTCGGGCGAGACGGCCGACACCCTTGCCGCCATTCGCGACGCGCGCATCAAGGGCGCCAAGGTCTTCGGCATCACCAACGTGGTGGGCAGCCCGGTGGCGCGTGAGAGCGACGGCGTCATCTACACCAAGGCCAACAAGGAGATCGCGGTCGCCTCGACCAAGAGCTTTATCGGTCAGGTCGTGAGCCTTACGCTGCTGGCTCTGCTGCTGGCGCAGGTCAAGTACCGTCTGACCACCAAGCAGACGCGTATGATGTTCCGCGAGCTTTCCGATACGGCCGAGCAGATCCAGTGGATTTTGGATACGCAGACCGAGGCCGTGCACGAGGCCGCCCTGCTGTGCAGGGACGCGCAGTCGGCGCTGTTCGTGGGCCGCGGTATGGGCGCTGCCATCTCCTACGAGGGCGCACTCAAGCTCAAGGAGGTCAGCTACCTGCACGCCGAGGCGTATGCTGCCGGCGAGATGAAGCACGGCCCCATCGCACTGATCGATCCGGGCTTCCCCGTCATCGCCGTGGCCACCAAGAGCGCCACCTACGACAAGACCGTGTCGAACCTTATGGAGTGCAAGGCGCGCGGCGCCAAGGTTATTGTCGTTGCCACCGAGGGTGACGAGGAAATCAACAAGATTGCCGACTGCATCATTCGTGTGCCGGCCGTCCGCGACGTGTTTAGCCCCATCACGGCGAGCGTCCCACTGCAGTTGCTTGCCCGCGAGGTGGCCATCCTGCGCGGCTGCGACGTCGATCAGCCCCGAAACCTCGCTAAGAGCGTGACCGTCGAGTAATTGTTGTTCCGGCGTTTTACCAAACGCCGGAACTGCTCGACGCTGCGCGAGCCGCATTCACGCCAATCTGACGTTCAATTTCGAGGGCGCGACCAGAAGGTCAGCGCCCTCTCATTTCACGTCACCTTGGCGCAAATGCGGCTCGCTCTCTGTTGGTGACTGACATCAGGTGCTCCGTTGTCGAAACGCGCTAACAAGAAGGGCCCGGCTCCGTTGTGGCGGAGTCGGGCCTTGTTGCGTTTGCCCAGATAAAACCTGCCAAAATAAACTTGTCCCTTTTTGGCAGGTTAGCGGAGCTTGCTGGTCTCGAAGTACTTGGGATATTGGTCCAGGACCTCGGTCTGGTTGCGGAACATCATATGCAGGTGCTTGCTGACCAAAAAGCTCGCTTCGATGGGGTCGCGACCGGCGATAGCGCGGCGAATCTGCTTGTGCTCGTTCACGATGTCCTGATTGTCGAGAACCTGCGTGGCGGCGCGCAGCCAGCGGAAGCGCTCCAGGTCGGCATTGGTCTCCTCGAGCCACGACCACACGGTGCTGCGGCATGCGATGCTAAAAATCATGTGATGCATGAGGTTGTCGCTCAAAAAGAAGCCGATGCGATCCTCTTCGGCCATGGCCTTTTCCTGCAGCACGATGGCGCGGTCGAGCTGCTCGATGCCGGTCGACGTGGCGCGCGCACAGCACTCCACAATCACCTGCTTTTCCAGATGCTCGCGGATGTAACAGGCACTCTCGGCAAGGGTGAGGTTGATGGGTGAGACGTAGGTGCCGCTCTGGGGCACGGTGCGCACCAGGCCTTCCTGCGCCAAGCGAACCAAAGCCTCGCGCACGGGCGTGCGACCCATATCCAGGTCGTCGCAAAGTTGCTTGACGCCCAGCTTTTCGCCCGGCTTGTAGTCCAGGTAGACGATTTTGCGTCGAATGGTGTGGTAGGACTGGTCCTGTAGGCTCGTTTCCTGCTCGCCGACGTGCATCGATTCTTCCATAGCGCCTCGCAACTGTTCTATCAAACTCATATGTCAGTTGTTAATTATGCCGCGAATCAGCTTTCCGCTGTGGGTAATTCGGCTGTTGCCCAAGAACTATTGCGGCATCTTAGTCTTTGTTTACGCAAGGCTGTGCTCAATGTTGCCGTATCATAAGCCGTTGCAAACGTGAAATAGAAAGAAGGAATCCCATATGCAACTGGCGAATATCGTACGCGAGCGCTGGAAGGGCGTCTTGTTCTGCCTGATCGTCGCCATCCCCGCGACGTTGCTCGGCAAACAGATTGAGGTGGTCGGCGGGCCGGTGTTTGCCATCCTCTTTGGCATGGTCCTGGCGCTCGTCTTTCCCAAGAATCGTCGCGAACAGCTCGCCGCCGGTGTCACCTATACGTCTAAAAAAGTCTTGCAGTACGCGGTAATCCTGCTTGGCTTTGGCATGAACCTCTCGCAGATTCTGTCCAAAGGCGCTCAGTCGCTGCCGATTATCGTGGCGACGATCTCGACCTCGCTTGTCATCGCCTTCGTGCTCTGCCGCGTCATGAACGTGCCGGGCAAGATCGCGACGCTCGTGGGTGTGGGCTCGTCGATTTGCGGCGGTTCTGCCATCGCCGCGACCGCGCCCGTCATCGATGCCGACGATCGCGAGATTGCCCAGGCTATTTCGGTCATCTTCCTGTTTAACGTTATCGCGGCGCTCGTGTTTCCGACGCTCGGCGGCATGCTCGGGCTGACCAACGAGGGCTTTGGCCTGTTTGCCGGCACCGCCATCAACGACACCTCGTCGGTAACGGCTGCGGCGAGTGCCTGGGACAGTATGCATCCCGGCGCCAATGTGCTCGAAAGCGCCACAGTGGTCAAGCTCACCAGAACGCTGGCCATTATTCCCATCACGTTGGCTCTCGCATGCTGGCAGATGCATCTGGCGCGCAAGGCCGGCGGCGACGCCAAAAGCACGTTCTCGCTTAAACGCGCGTTTCCCACGTTCGTGCTGTTCTTTGTGCTGGCGAGCGTAATCACCACGGTGCTTCAGCTTCCTGCATCCGTTACGGCGCCCATCAAGGAGCTGTCGAAGTTCTTTATCGTGATGGCCATGGCGGCTATTGGCTTTAATACCGATATCGTCGAGCTGGTCAAAAAGGGCGGCAAGCCCATCGCGCTGGGCTTTTGCTGCTGGATTGGCATTGCGTGCATGAGCTTGGGAATGCAGCACGTGCTGGGAATCTGGTAGAGAAGTAGCTTATTCGCGTGCTGGTTGCTGGTTGCTGGTGAGCGCAAGCCTGCGGTGGAGCGATAGGAGCTCTTGCGGGTATGGCTTGTCCGCAGGTTTATAAGTCCCGAAGAGCTCTTATCGCCCCGCCAGGATGGCGATGCGGGGCAACACCTATACTCGCAGGACGGCGCTTTCTGCCCTATAGTGTTTGGTGAGCAATATCGTTCAATTTTGAAACACTCGGTCGTGCGACCGTCGGCGGTTGCACGTCGCCGCGGACAGGGGCAAATCATGGATAGCGATGCCAAGCTGAACATCTTGACCGAGGCCCTGGCTGCTGCCGGGGCCTCGGCATTGGCAATCGATGCGCGTGGGGACGTCGCGATTTCGACCATGAATGACGCGGCGCTTGAGCGGGATGTGGCAGCTTTTGTTGCCGAACGCCTCGACCGTATAGGAGACGGCGCGCGTCTGGTTATGGGGCGTGCGGGTACGCGCCTGAGCCTGACCGTTCGCCCCGCCGACAAAGAGGGCGGGGGCCTTTGGGTCGTCGTGGTCCGCGAGGTGCGCGGCGCCGCGGCGCACGCGGGCATCGAGTGGCTCAACGCCGACGAAGTTGAGGCCCGCTACGAATCGAGCGCGTACGGCATCGTTGAGGGGCCTGCCTCGGTGGCTGCGCCGGTCGCCGAGAGCTACGCGCGCGGTGTGCCCCTTATGCTCGAGGGCGAGCTGGGAACGGGTCAGGTCGAGATTGCCATGCGCCTCTATCTGGACGGTCCTTTTGTCGATCAGCCCTTTGTTGCCGTTGCGCTCGATGAGCTAACGGATCGCGGCTGGCGCCATCTGCTCAAAAGCGCCGAATCGCCGTTGTTCCAAACGGGGCTGACGCTTTGCATTGAGGGCTGGAACACGGTTGGCCCCCAGCGTCTCCGCGAGCTCGTTTCCACGATGGCCGACACCGCGTTGGCGACGCGCTGCCATGTGGTGCTGACGGCGAATGACATGCCGGGCGGCAGCGAAAGTGATCAAGCCGCCTTTGTGACCGAGCGCTTCGCCTGTGCGGTGAGCGTGGCGCCGGCAATCGTCGAGCAGGGAGCCACGTCGCAAAAGATTGCGCGCTATTTGGAATATCTCGCTGGTGCATTTGGGACGGCAGCGCCCACGCTGTCTGCCGCGGCGACGAAGGCGCTCGATGCTTACCGCTGGCCGCGCAATTATCTGCAGCTCCGCGAGGTCTCGGAACGACTGTATATATTGGTGGGGGCGGGCACGGTGGATCGCGCTGTGGCGGAGGAAGTGCTAGCCCAAGAGGACGTGATTAAGACCGCAACCTTTGGCGCCCCGACACTCGAAAGCGACCTGTATATCCTGCGACCGCTGGCCGATACCGAGCGAGATATCGCGCATCTGGTTGTAGATCATCTCCACGGCAACCGAACCCGTGCGGCGGAGGTGCTGGGCATAAGCCGAACAACGCTGTGGCGCTTACTGAAGGACGATGACCGTTGAGCGAGGCGCCCGTGACCGCGCGCGACGCGTGTGCTACAGTCCAAAGCGTTATTGTTTCGATTTGGTTACGGCGTGCGGGGGCGTATGGCTGAGACTACAAAACCGAGCCGCAGAAGGCGGAGCGCCGCGCCGGTTAACCGACGCACAACATCGGTGACGTGGGGCAAACACGCCTCGGGGTTTGACGGCTCGTTCAAGCGCACTAAATACGGCTATCCTTCGACAGGTGCCCGCTTGGCAATGCAGGCAGAGTCCTCGCTGTGGGACCGCAAACGCGTGGTGGGTTCAAAGCTCAAGCACGACGGCACGCTCGGCTACATCAGCCGCGGGGCGGCTCGTCGCAGCGGACTCAATCCGGCTGGTTGGCATCGTTATGTTCCGATCGCGGTCGTCGTTGCAGTGATCGTCATCGCACTCGCTGCGCTTGGCTACGCCGGCGACGGTGCCAACTTGGACGCGATGTTTAAATCGCCCGAGCTCGCGCATGCAGGCACAGAAATTGTCGAGGGCGCTCAGACCCAGACGGGCGTCGCGCCCCAGCGCGGTATCGTTGCGGCGGCCTCCACCATCGCCGACGCTCAAAAGGACGAGGGCGAACAGGGCGACGGCGCCGAAACGACCCACACGAACGAAACGACGACAACTCCATCGGCAAGATAAGTTGCGAGCGGGTCCGCCGTTCGTTAGAACGGCGGAACTAATTACCTAACGTACACCACGTTGTCGCGGCGGGGTTTGGGCTCGGGTAGCGTGTCCTCGGCATAGCCCAGAATGCAGTGACCGACGCCGCGCAGGCTGCCGTCGGCGGGCAGGCCCCAGCTGGCCAGCAGCTCCAGGCCCTCGGGCGAGTCAAAGACCTCATGCGCGCGGTGAATCCAGCATGAGTCGACACCCAGTGCATAGGCGGCGTTGAGCAGGTTGCCCATGGCGAGCGATCCGTCTTCCAGGTGCGTGGGCACGCTGCGGTCGACCAGTACCACCACAACGGTCTTGGCGCCATAGAAGGGGTCGCTGTTGCTGCCCATGACCTGTGCGTTGAGCTGCGAGAGGCGCTCAACGGTCGTGGGGTCGGTGACGGCGACAAACGTCACCGGCTGGCGCCCCATGCCACTGGGTGCATACTGGCCGGCCTCGATAATGCGTGCGAGCTTTTCGGCCTCGACGGGACGATCACTGTATTTGCGGCAGCTGCGGCGGTGGATGAGTGCTTCGATAGTCTCCATGGTGTCTCCTTGCGGTGGCGTTGCAGATGCCCCGTTCATACCCGTCGGGCTCAAACGATAGACGGTCAATTGCCCGGCCAAAAGGGTAGATCCCAATTGGGAAAGTAGGTTTGCATAAAAGTACCTTCAGAATGTGACAAACAAATGGGATGGTTAAACGTTTTATCCCGTCTACCCTGCGGTTTTTTACCACTTGCCTAAATGACGAACGCATAACCTCTGATAAAGGTTTTACTAAAGGAGTACCAACGTTTATCAATGCGCCGTGGTGGCGCCGGGCCAGGAGGTAACATCATGTTCCAGGCTGGAGATGTCGTCGAGACCGACTTCGAAGGATTTCTGAAGCTGCTGCGTTCCAAGACGCGCGCTTTTGTGACGATTGACGATCACGAGTACTACATCACGCACACCGATGGCTATTGGCGTGTTCAGGATTGCGAGGCCCTCAACGACAAGGGCCACTTTACTGACTGCTCCGAGCTGGTCAACACGGTCTGCGAGGTCGTCGAGCTGCCGTGGATTGCCGGCAAGAGCCTGCATGACAGCTTCTCGGGCGCTACGGTCTATGAGGCCGTCGCCGCTTAACGGGCAATAAAACCCGATTTTCACGTGACCGCTGGCGCTGCCCCCGCGCCGGCGGTCTTTTTCTGCCGATAGGCCATAAAAGTGCAAGCATTTGCGGAGAGCCTGTTGACGATAGTCAAAACTCGGACTAATCTAGAGATACAAAATTGGTCAAAAATCGGACAATCAAATGGTGGGATAGATGAATAGTGCGGTTACGCTGGTCGACTTCGACCGGTTGCTCAATGGACTCGACCATATCTATTCGGAGTTCTCGCGCGCCTGCGGTCTTTCGGACTGCGCTTACTGGATGCTCGTCGATACCAGCACGGCGGGCGGCAGTGTTGCCGTAAGCTGTCTGACAAGCGAATGGTTCTACAGCAAGCAGACTATCAACTCGGAAATTAAAACCTTGACGGCGCGGGGCTTCGCAACGTTGGAGTTTGCCGAAGGCAGCCGTAAGAACAAGGTTGTGCGTTTGACCGAAGCGGGCATGCGGTTTGCCGAGCGTTATGCGTTGCCGGCACTCAAGGCCGAACAGCGAGCCTTTGGTGCGCTTGAGCCATGTGAGCAGCGCGAGATTATGCGCTTGATCGGCAAATTCTCTCGGGTGCTCGGCGATGAGTGCGATGCCTTTAAGCAGCATATCGCTGCCGAGAGCCAGGCCGAGAATCAAGGTGAGGGGGAGTCGTGCGACTCTTAATGAGGTTTATGAAGCCGTATCGCAGGCTTGTCGCGGTGACGTTGTTGGTGCTGCTAATCGACAACGTCGGTACGCTGTTGGTTCCCACGATGCTGGCGAACATGGTCAACACCGGCATCACCACGGGCGATGTCGACTACATCCTGCGCAACGGCCTCTACATGCTTATCGCGACCGGCATGGCCAGCGGCGGCGCGGTGCTGGGCTGCTATCTTTCGGCGCGCCTGGCCGCCAACGTGGCCTGCGATATCCGCAACGCCGTCTACGACAAGTCGCTTGAGCTGTCTGCCAGCGACTTTGAGCGCTTTGGCACGGGCTCGATGATCACGCGTTCGCTCAACGACATCAACGTGATCCAGCAGGCGATTCTGCAGACGATTCAACTGGTGCTGCCGGTGCCGTTTTTGGCCGTGGCGGGCATCATCTTCGCCTGGTTTATCGATCCCGCCATGGGCACGCTGCTGGGCGTCGTGGTTGCGATCGTGCTGGTGGCGGCGGTCTTTACGGTCGCTAACGCCGCGCCGATTTTTATGCGCCTGCAGAGCTTTATCGACCGCATGAACGTGGTGCTGCGCGAGAACATCGTGGGCGTTCGCGTCATCCGCGCCTTTAATAAAGAGCGCCACGAGGAGCAGCGCCTGGACGAGGTGTTTAGCGAGTACGCGGACAACGCCATTAAGGTCAACCACCTTTTTGTGGGGCTCGACAGCTCCAGCTTCTTTTTGATGAACATTGCCGAGGTGGCGGTGCTGTGGGTGGGCGGCAACCGCGTGGGCGCCCACGCCATGCAGATCGCGAGCATCTCGGCGGTGCTGGAGTACGCGCTTCTGATCCTGTTCTTTGTGATGATGGCGCAGATGGTGGTGCTGACGCTTCCGCGTGCCGCCGCATGTCTGAACCGCGCACAGCAGGTGCTGGAGATTAAGCCGAGCATCGTCGATGGCCAGCGTACGCTCGATGCGGCCGCGTCCGACTCAAAGGACGGGGCCGATACGGTCGCCGTGTTCGATCACATGTCGTTTCGCTTTGACGATGCCGACGAGGACACCCTGTGCGACCTGAGCTTTGCCTGTCGTCGCGGGCAGACCACCGCGATCGTGGGCTCGACGGGCTCGGGCAAGTCGACGGTGGCAAAGCTTCTACTGCGCTTCCACGATGCCACCAAGGGCATCATTCGCCTGGACGGCGTCGATCTGCGCGAGCTTTCGCAAGGTGAGATTCGCGGGCGCATTGCCTATGTGCCGCAGAAGGCGTGGCTGTTCTCGGGTACCGTGGCAAGCAATCTGCGCTTTGGCAACGAGGACGCGACCGAGGCGGACATGCTTCATGCGCTGCAGGTTGCCCAGAGCACCTTTGTGCTCGATCAGCCGCAGGGGCTCGATACCCCGGTGGTGCAGGGCGGTACGAACTTTTCGGGCGGCCAGCGCCAACGTCTGGCCATCGCCCGTGCGCTCATGAAGCATGCCGATCTATATATCTTCGACGATAGTTTTTCGGCCCTGGACTTTAAGACCGATGCAGCCCTGCGCCATGCGCTGCAGGACGAGACGCGCGACGCCGCGGTGCTCATCATCGCGCAGCGCATCTCGACGATTCTGCACGCCGACCAGATTGTCGTGCTCAAGGATGGCGAGGTCGTGGGCCTGGGCACGCATGGCGAGCTTATGGAAACCTGCGAGGTGTACCGCGCCATCGCGGAATCGCAGATGAAGGGAGGTGAGTAGCATGACCGAGGAGCTCAAGAAGCAGGGCGACCTTGTCGATGCCGCCGCTGCGGACGCTGCCGATAAAACGGTCGACCAGGCTGCCGCGTCGACCGAGCTGGATGACGCCGCCAAGGCGGCGGCCGGGCGCGAGGCTCGTCGTCAAGCGCTTTACGAGGAAAACGAACGAGCCGAGGATGAGCGTGCCCGCGCCGAGGCAGAGCGCATGCGCGACGTGGATGACGAAGACGAAGACGAGACGCCCCGTGATACCTGGGCGACGGTGCGCCGCCTGTGGAGCGAGGCTGCCGGCGACCATTGGCGCTTCTATATCGTGTTTGCGAGCATTGTGTTCTATGTCATCTTTAACACCGCCGCGCCGGCATATAGCGCCCGCGTGATCGATGAGCTGTGGGGCCACATTCAGGTGGCGTTTGCCAACGGAACCACCTTCAACATCACCTGGGAGAACTGCGGCAAGACCATCTTCGTCTACTTTATGATCTGGACTGCCGCCGCCTCGTTCTATGCGCTCCAGAGCTTTTTGATGTCGAGCGTGGCCGAACGCCTCAACCTGCGTCTACGCAACCGCATCGCACAAAAGCTCAACCGTCTGCCGCTTGCCTTCTTTGATGCGCATCGTCCCGGTGAGGTCGTCAGCCGTGCGACCAACGACTTGGACAAGATGTCCGAGAGCATGCAGCGCGGATTGCTGCAGCTGCTTGTGTCGATCGGCACCGTGGTGGGCGCCGTGGGCGTGATGTTCGTGTTTAGCGTGCCGCTTACGCTAGTCTTTTTGTTCTTTACGGCGTTGTCGCTGCTGGTGACCAAGGTGGTTTCGCGCCGTACGCATGATGTGACGGGCGAGCGTCAGGAGTGGGTGTCCAAAATCACGAGCGCGGTCGAGGAAGGCTATTCGGGCCGTTTGGTGATTCGCGCATTCAACCGCGAGCACCAGAGCTCTGCCGAGGTGCACGAGGCCTCGGGCGAGCTGGCGCGCGTGAGCACCAAGGCCGACTTTATGATTAACGCCGTCGGACCCGCGGTTCGCTTTATCGGTCGCCTGGCGCAGATTGTGATTGCGCTCGTGGGCTGCAGCATGCTGGTCGCCGGTCACATGACCGTCGGCGTGTTCCAGGCGTTCTTCCAGTTTATCTACGAGGCGTCCGAACCCATGACGCAGCTGTCGTTCACTTTTAACTCGCTGCAGAGCGCGCTGGCGAGTGCGGAGCGCGTGTTCGACCTGCTTGATGAGCCCGAGATGGAGGCCGATCCGCTGCCGGACGAGGCCGCCAAGCTGCCGGGTCGCATTGAGGGCCGCGTCGCTTTTGAGCACGTGCGCTTTGGTTATTCGCCCGACAAGCCGCTTATGCGCGACGTGTCGTTTGCCGCCGAGCCGGGCCAAAAGATCGCCGTGGTGGGAACCACGGGTGCGGGTAAGACCACGCTCATCAACCTGCTTATGCGCTTTTACGAGATCGACGGCGGCCGCATTACGCTCGACGGCGTGGACACAAGCTGCATGGACCGCGGCGAGCTGCGCCAGCAGTTTGGCATGGTGTTGCAGGACGCCTGGCTGTTCGATGGCACCATTGCCGAGAACATCGCCTATGGCTGTCCCGAGGCGACGCGCGAGGAGATTGTCGCGGCCGCACGTGCCGCTCAGGTCGACTTCTTTGTGCGCACTATGCCGCAGGGCTACGACACACGGGTGGCTAACGATGCCGAGAGCATCAGCCAGGGCCAACGTCAGCTGCTGACCATCGCGCGCGTGCTGCTCAACAACCCGGCGATCCTCATCCTGGACGAGGCGACGTCGAGCGTGGACACGCGCACCGAGCTTGCCATCGGCCGCGCCATGGACGCGCTCATGCGCGGGCGCACGAGCTTTGTGATCGCGCACCGTCTGTCGACGATTGTTGATGCCGACCTCATCCTGGTCATGGATCACGGCAATATCATCGAGCAGGGTACGCACAAGGAGCTGCTGGCTGCCGAGGGCGCTTACGCCGACCTCTACCTAAGCCAGTTCGCATAAGGTGACAAAGGGGCAGTCCCGCATGTCGCATCGAAAAGAAGGCGCGCCGGGGGCTGATTCCCTGGCGCGCCTTTTGTGCTGGCGTTCATGCTGTGGCGGCTGCCCACGGCCCTAGCGCTCGTCCACGAGCTTGGCGACGAGGGCTTTGAGCTCGGCCACCTCTCGCTCGAGTTCCTTGACGCGACGGGCGTTTTCGTTGATGCCCTGGCGGTTGAGGGCGCTCTGCTCGGCGGCATCGTCGGGCATGTACTCGCGATGCTGCTTGGCGTCGAAGCTCTCCTCGAACACGCGGCAGCCGTTGCGCTTGATGATGCGCCCGGGCACGCCCACGACGGTGCAGTTGTCGGGCACGTCCTTGACGACGACCGAGTTGCCGCCGATCTTGACGTTGTCGCCAATGTGGATGTTGCCAAGCACCTTGGCGCCCGTGCCCACCGTGACATTGTTGCCCAGGGTGGGATGGCGTTTGCCGGTCTCGTTGCCGGTACCGCCGAGCGTGACGCCTTGGTAGAGCACGCAGTTGTCGCCCACAATGGTGGTCTCGCCGATGACAACGCCCATGGCGTGGTCGATAAAGAAATGTTTGCCGATCTGTGCAGCGGGATGAATCTCGACGCCGGTGATGTGGCGGGTGATTTGCGAGAGCACCCGGGCGAGCGAGCGATGGCCGTGCTCCCACAGCCAGTGCTCGGGCACGTGGTTCCACTTGGCGTGCAGGCCGGGGTACGAAAGAAAAATGACCAGACCGTTTTGCGCGGCGGGGTCCTGCGCTTGGACGGTCTTGATGTCCTCGCGAATGGTATTGATAAAGCTCACTGGCCGCCCTCCCTCAGCGCCGTGACAATGCGATTCAATAAAGTATAGCGATTCGCTAGGGATTAAGAAGGGCGATCTTGCTTTGCTTTGGGCGACAAGTGTCAGTTATGCAAACTTGCTGGTAATGGAGTCATGCTTTTGTGGGGTTGCGCACGAGGGGGCGCCGCAACCGTATACTGGTCAACTTGGACGTGTCCGCGCCCACAACTGAGAGGTTTTACTTCATGGGTTTCATTAACTTTATCGCCGAGCTGCTCAAGGACCCGCGCACCGCGATCGCCAGTTGGATCGCCGCCGGCCCGCTTATGGCCTACGGCTGCGTGTTCCTAATTATCTTTATCGAGACGGGCGTGGTGTTCTTCCCGTTCCTTCCCGGCGATTCGCTGCTGTTCGCTTCGGGCTTCTTTGCCCACAACGGCGGCTTTAACATCGTGGCCCTGTTGGCCGTCGCATGGACGGCCGCCATCTTGGGCGACCAGTGCAACTTTATGATCGGCCATTTCTTTGGCCGAAAGATCATCGCCTCGGGCAAGGTCAAGGCCATGACGCCCGAGCGCATTAAAAAGTCCGAGGACTTCCTTGACAAGTGGGGCCACCTGGCCATCTTCCTGGGTCGCTTCTTCCCGTTTATCCGCACCTTTGTGCCCTTCATCGCCGGTATGGGCGGCATGCACTGGCGCAACTTTGTCATCTATAACGTGCTGGGCGGTATCACCTGGTCGACGGTCTTTACACTGCTGGGCTATTTCTTTGGCGGCATTCCCTTTGTGCAGGAGCACTTTGAGCTGCTGATCGTGGGCATTGTTGCCGTGTCGATTATTCCGACCGTGGTCGGTTTGGTTAAGGCAAAGCTGGGCAAAAAGAACGCGTAGCTCGAGCCGGCGCACAAATCGTGTCGTTGAGGCCCGTCACCGTTTACGGTGGCGGGCCTCTCTAGCTTCGGTCAAATGAAAATACTTTAGTTAGTTAAAGAAAAACGTTTTATCCGATGCGTGTGCGGAGTACAATCTCGTGCATGCGAATCGACGTGTCATCGGCTTCGATGTCGTCCGCGTGTCCCGTCCGGCTCTACGCTCCGGGCGTGTGACGTTGCGACGCGGTCGGCCCCGGTCCTTGCGTGCGGGTTCGCGAGTATGCAACTGTGTATGTAAGGAGCGACATATGACTGTCGAGAAGAAGGATATCGATTGGGGTAGCCTCGGCTTTGGCTACATGAAGACCGATTACAGCTACGAGGCTCATTGGAAGGATGGCGAGTGGGACGAGGGTGGCCTGACCACCGACCACACCCTGCATGTCTCCGAGTGCGGTGGTATCTTCCACTACTGCCAGGAGGTCTTTGAGGGCCTGAAGGCCTACACCGCCGAGGACGGCAGCATCGTCTGTTTCCGTCCCGACATGAACGCTGAGCGTATGTACAACTCTGCGCAGCGCCTCGAGATGCCCCCGTTCCCCAAGGACAAGTTTGTCGAGGCCGTCAAGCAGGTCGTCTCTGCCAATGCCGCATGGGTTCCGCCCTTCGGCTCTGGCGCAACCCTGTATGTGCGTCCGTTTATGATCGGCTCCGGTGACGTAATCGGCGTGGCTCCCGCTCCTGAGTACACGTTCCGCATTCTCGTGACCCCGGTCGGTCCGTACTTTAAGGGCGGCCTTAAGCCCGTCAAGCTGCGCGTTTCCGAGTACGACCGCGCCGCACCGCACGGCACCGGCAACATCAAGGCCGGCCTCAACTACGCCATGTCCCTGAAGCCCACGATGGAGGCTCACCGCGAGGGTTATGCCGAGAACCTGTATCTCGACTCCGAGTCCCGCACCTATGTCGAGGAGACCGGTGGCGCTAACGTCCTGTTCGTGAAGGAGGATGGCACCCTCGTCGTTCCGCAGTCGCACACCGACTCCATCCTGCCCTCCATCACCCGCCGTTCGCTCGTTCAGGTTGCTCAGGACCTGGGCATGACCGTCGACCAGCGTCCCGTCGAGTGGGCCGAGGTCAAGGCCGGCACCTTTGTTGAGTGCGGCCTGTGCGGCACCGCTGCCGTTATCTCCCCGGTCGGCGAGATCGACAACAAGGTCTACGGAGCCGACGAGACCGTGACCTTCCCGGCTGGCTACACCGAGATCGGTCCTGTGATGAAGAAGCTCCGCGAGACCCTGACCGGCATCCAATCTGGTGCTGTCGAGGATAAGCACGACTGGGTTTACACCGTCGCGTAAGCTGCCATAGCTGTTCGGCCCGAGGGCAACCTTCCTTTCCGGCGCGTCCTCGGACATGCAAGAACCTCCGCAGCGCACTTCGTGCGGCGGAGGTTCTTTCGTCCTGCGGAGTGCGCCGGAAAGGAAGGTTGCCCTCGGGCCTGCGTTACCTCGGCGCTGCCGTTACGGGCAATATAGATCTGAATTAAAGATGGCGCATGGCCTTTTAGGCCGCGCTTTTGTTTTGGTTCGCGCCATGTGGGGGTGATGGCGACGTGCATTTTTGCGAGTATTCTGCAATCGAAGGCCCCTGCATACCGACCTCGGGCAAAAAATCGGGATTTCTCGATGTTTTCTACGAATGATGGGCGGGGTTATGGGCTGACAGCGGGTGATTTGCAGGGATATTCGCGGTCTTTGGCCTATGTCGTGGCACCCGATGCTCTTGGTTATGTTGAATACTCCCAAAAATGCACGGCGCTTAGAGGGGGACCTTCGCGAAAAAGGAAACCGCCCCGTCGAAGTATGCGTTCGATGGGGCGGTTTATACATTTGGCCGATTAAGGATGCGCTGCCAAACTACTAGAACTTGACGCTCGGGGCCTGGCGGGCTGCTTCGGCGGCCTCGAAGCCCTGGCGCTCCTTAAACTGGAAGATGCCGGCAAAGATGACAGCCGGGAACGTCTGGATGGCGTTGTTGTAGCTGAGCACGCAGTCGTTGTAGCTCTGGCGTGCATAGCTAATCTTGTTCTCGGTATCCTCGAGCGATGCCTGCAGCTGCGTAAAGTTGGTGTTTGCCTTCAGATCGGGGTAGGCCTCGGCCACGGCGAAGAGCTGGCGCAGCGCACCGGTCAGCACGTTGTCGGCTTCCATCTTGGCCTCGGGCGTGGTGGCCTTGACGGCGGTGTTACGCGCGCTGATCACGGCGGAGAGCGTCTCTTGCTCGTGCTTGGCGTAGCCCTTGACGGTCTCGACCAGGTTGGGGATCAGGTCGTTGCGGCGCTGCAGCTGCGTATCGATGTTCTGCCAGGCGTTATCGATGCGGTTACGCTTGGTGACCATGTTGTTGTAGATGCCGGCGATGGCGCAGACAATCACAATGACAACAACGATGCCGATGATGACGGTAATCATGATGTCTCCGTTTCGAAAGGCCGCGGCGGCATGCGCCAGCTGCCGTTGGTATAACGCTACTAGTATACCCGCAACGTTTTGCCGTGCCGAACTTTCCGGTAAGCGTTATGTTTTCGGCGGGGCTGGCACCGGGGCAAAGCGCGCGAGGTACAGGTGTAAGATATGCGACAGATTGACGAGTGTTGTCTTTGCCCTGAGGATGGCGATACCAGTGGACCTTCGCATTAAGAAAACCTACCGTGCCCTGTTCGATGCCTTTACCGAGCTTCTCGAGGAGCATCGTTTTGAGGACCTGACAGTTGCCATGCTGTGCGACCGCGCCATGATTCGCCGCACGACGTTCTACAAGCACTTTCGCGACAAGAACGATTACTTTGCCTTTTATATCGATGAGCTCATGTCGGGCTTGCCGCAAAAACAGCCCGATGAGGCCGGCGCAGTGTCTGCCGAGGACGTGCGCGCGCTTCGGCACGCGATTTTGGACGATGCCATGGATTTGATTCTGGCGCACGAGCAGCTCATGGATAACATTTTGGCAAGCAGCATGTCGGGCATGTTGACCAACGTTATTTGCGACCGCATTGCCCGCTCCATTCGCGAGCGTGTGATGAACGTGCTTGCCGAGGATGCCCTGGCTCCCGTGTCGCTCGAGACGACGTCTGAGTTTGTCGCCGGCGGTATTATTCGACTTTTCACGATATGGTGGGAATCGGGCCACGATCTTGAGCGTCGACCCGAGATGGCCGACGTGGTCGATGCGCTGTTTGAGCGGACCATGACGCCGGTGCATCACTAAAAGTGGCGGAGAGAGGGGGATTCGAACCCCCGGAACGCTCTCGCGCTCAACGGTTTTCAAGACCGCCGCATTCAACCGCTCTGCCATCTCTCCGTGAGTCGTAATGATAGCATCGTTTTGAATTTGCAACAGGGAAGGCGAACGATGACGATCACCGAAATCGACGAGAAGTTCATGCGCGAGGCGTTGGCGGAGGCGCGAGCCGCCGCGGCGGTGGGCGAGGTGCCCATCGGAGCCGTAGTGGTGCGCGACGGCGAGATCGTCGCGAGGGCGCACAATCGGCGCGAGCTCGACCAGGACCCTTCGGCGCATGCAGAGTTCGCGGCCCTGTGCGCTGCCGCTCAGTCGCTCGGTCGCTGGCGCCTTTCCGATTGCACGGTCTACGTGACGCTCGAGCCCTGCTGCATGTGTGCGGGGCTTATGGTCAATGCGCGCGTGGGGCGCTGCGTGTATGGCGCGAGCGACGCCAAGGCCGGCGCGCTGGGATCCCTATACGATTTGAATGCCGACTCGCGCCTGAATCATCGGTTTAATGTGACCGCCGACGTGCTGGCAGACGAGTGTCGTGAGGTGTTGAGCGGCTATTTTCGTGGGCTGCGTGGTGCCGATGGTGCTGGCTGCGGTTGTGGGGCCGATCTCGAGGCGCATGCCGCTCATGCCGAGGCACTCGCGTGTGCCGAAGATATTGCCGTTGAGGCGGTCGATTTTGGTGCCGTGTGCCGCCGGCCCCGCCGTGTGCTGCTGGCGATTGACTCCTTTAAGGGCAGCGTTTCGAGTGCGCAGGCGGAGGAGGCGGTTGCCGAAGGCGTGCGCCGCGTTTGGCCCGATGCCGAGGTGCGCACATTGCCGCTGGCAGATGGTGGTGAGGGAACGCTCGATGCCGTTGCCGCCTGCGGTGGCGAGCTTGTGACCTGCGAGGTTGCAGGTCCCTTGGGCGACCGCGTGTCTGCCCGGATGCTGGTGGACGGCGAGCACGAGTCGGCTGTTATTGAGATGGCCGAAGCCGCGGGCATCGGGTACTCGCCTTGCACGGAGTCGTCGGCGCTGGCTGCTACAACCTATGGCGTGGGTGGGCTGATGCTCCGTGCGGTTCGTGCCGGGGCAAAGACTATCTATATTGGCTTGGGCGGCAGCGCCACCAACGACGGTGGCGCCGGTATGCTGCAGGCGCTGGGCGCGCGCCTTGTCGATGAGCACGGCCGCGATATCGCTCCCGGTCTCGCGGGTCTCGAACACGTGGTGAGTATCGATTTGGCGCCAGCGCTTCGGGCGCTGAACGGCGCGCGTGTCGTGGTGCTTTCCGATGTCGAGAATCCGCTTGTGGGACGCCGAGGCGCCCTAGCGGTGTTCGGTGGGCAGAAGGGCCTACCGACGGATGATGCCGAGGCGCTGAGCAGGTGCGACAGCTGGATGGTCGACTACGGTCGCCTGCTCGATGCGGCGATTGCCGAGGCACGGGCTCAGGGGTTACTGCGCGTGCCCGAGGGTGCGCGGACATTTGGCTCGGTGCTCGGCGTGCCCGGCGCGGGCGCTGCCGGTGGCTTGGGCGCGGCGTTGCTGGCGCTCTGTGCGGAGCTGCGTTCGGGCGTGGAGACGGTGCTCGATCTCGTGGGATTTGACGAGCGCGTGCGCGATGTCGACCTGGTCATAACGGGTGAGGGCAATATGGATGAGCAGTCCGCCGCCGGCAAAGCGCCGGTGGGTGTGGCCCGCCGTGCCATGCGCTATGGCAAGCCGGTGGCCGCTGTCGTGGGCGGTCGCGCCGTCAACCTGGATGCGGTGTATGAGCAGGGCATCGACTTGGTGCTTCCGATCTGCCGCAAGCCCATGGACCTGGAGCGGGCACTCGATCCGCAAGAAGCCGCAACCAACCTCATCTGCGCCGGCGAGTCTGCCGCGCGAGCCTACGACCTCGGCCGCCTCTAAAACCAATCCCTCCCCAATAACTTGCGGTGAAATACGGAGTGTTTTTGCCTTTAAGGCGCCAATTCAGTCCGTATTCCACCGCAACTTCGTGAATGGCCATCCGAGGCTGGTCGCCTTGTGCTTTGGGTCGGACCGTCTGCCATGAAATGCGGTAATCTACTACGTTTAGCGGAACACCCTCGACCATCCCGGAATTTGTGAAATTAAAACCGCAGGTAGAAAGCTTGCCGATTTTCGAAAAAGCCGGCTATGGTTGACCCTGCGGCCTAAACGTAGTAGATAGGCCCTTTTCGTGGCGCAACGTCAGACCAGTCTGTTTGGGACGGGGCTTTCTTGACTACTTTCGCCACTCTGATGCCCCCAGTCAAAAAGTAGTCAAAAAAGCCCCGTCCCAAATTAGCTGTCTTGCCCCATCGGGCGGGAGCAGGTAAGATATACCGAGCGCCTAGCGCGTTCGATGGGTTCGGATGACGACATGTTCCGAATCTGGTCAGGTCCGGAAGGAAGCAGCCATAAGGAGCCTCTGTCGGGCATCCGAATCCATCGAGCGCACGGGCGCTTTTTTGGTGCCGCGATGCGGTCCCGGTGTCGGCGGGCTGTTTGGTGCCTCGCTGGTCCTCGGCTTTGCCTGCGGGATCGCTCGACTACCAAACAGCCCACCGGCACCGGGACCACTTCGTCCAAAAATCACCCGTAAAGGCGCGTTAGCCTAATTAAATCTATCCCTTAAGGAATGCTGCTCGCTGGCGTTGTTTGGAGCGCGGTGGCGATGTGCTTCAAGAGACAGTGGCATTACCATTTGTTTTTACAAGTAAAGAGGTCCGTTTCTCTGGGTTGGGGAAACGGGCCTCTTTTTGTCTCTGGGCTTGTGGATTGGCGAAGACAATAACCGCTGGCAGCTATTTTGAGTTCTTGATGCGGCGTGTAGCCGTGGCGTTTATTCCGAGGCCTGCGGCGGCGACTGCTGCGAGTGCGATTGCGCTCGGTGCAGTGTCGCCCGTGTTTGCGAGCTTGCCGGGCTTGCCGCTGCTCGAGTTCGCCTGCTTGGTGGAGCTCGGCGGGGTATTTTTGCCGGTCGCGGACGAGCCGGTGGGCTGTGTCGCCTCGGCCGGTTGCGCCGAGTTGGAGGGAGGCGTCGTCTCGGTCGGTTGCGTTATCTCGGGCGAGGTGGCCTTGTCTGCCGCGGCCTTTGCCTCTTCGTATGCCTTGCAGGCGTCGTCATAGGCCGTTTGCGCTTTTTTCAAATTGTCGAGGAGCGCATCTCGCCAGGCTATGAACTGGTCGCTATGGGCTTTATACTTCTCTGCAGCACGCTCACAGTCATTAACTTGTCTTTCCTGCCTTTTGAGGCGGTCCTGGGCCTCGCGGAGCTCCATTTCGCAAAAGTCAACTCGCGCTTTTGCCGTTACGATCTCTTGGCGCAACGACTTTATTTGCTGTTTAATAGTTTCGGCAAGCTCCTCGTCGCCGAGTGCTTCGACTGCCTTAAGCTCCTCAAGCTTCATGTCTAATTTTTCCTGGAGCTTGCTTACCCGGTTGATGGCCTCGTCGGTTTTGGCTTGGGCTGCATCGATGTCCGCTTGCATGGTGGGGAGGGATTCCCTCAATTCGGCGGCTTGCGCCGCCATCTTGTCGCGGAGCTCTTGAAAACGGGCAATGTCATCATTGAATCTCGCAATTTTCTCGGGACTTGCGGCGTCTTTTGCGGCCTCGAGGTTTTTGAGCGCTTCCTGCATGGCTGCATACGCTTTTTCTTTTGCGGCGGCCGCATCTTCCGTCTGCAAGGCAACTGCACCGGTGGGGGAACTGGTTTCTGCCGCGATCGCCGTTACGGGGGGGGGCGATTCCCGCGACAAGTGCCGCGGAAAGGGCGATGCCCACAGTTGCTCGTCTTGCTCTTCTTGCGAGAATGTCGTTCATCTCGGCACCTCATTTCAAGGGTCGGCGGCTCAACTTGGTAGCAATAATGTAAGTATACCAAGTGATCGACCCGTAACTTGCCGGGCATGCGCGCCTCTCCGCTTCTCTGGAAACCGAATCCCATTAGAAATGACGAGTTGTTTACGCTTCTTTTGGGCTCACCGTACTATCATGGTTCGAATTGAATGTGGATGATGATAGGGAGCGCCTATACATGATTGAGTTGCTCAGGCGTTTTGGTGGTAAGTTTCGCCGATATATGGTGATCGGCCCTGCGTGCAAGTTGATCGAAGTGATCTTTGACCTGCTGACGCCGCTGGTGATTGCCCAGATGATCGATAAGGGCATTGGCTCGCACGACGTGGACGCCGTCGTCCACTACGGCATGGTGCTTGCTGCCATGGCCGTGATCGGCATCTCGTTTACGCTCGTCTGCCAAAAGATGGCGGCGCTCACCTCGCAGGGCATGGGTACTGACATTCGCGGCGCACTCTACCAGCACATCAACAAGCTGAGCTATGCCGAACTCGATCGCTTTGGCACGCCGTCGCTTATCACCCGCATCACCAACGACGTCAACCAGGTGCAGCTTGCCGTGGCGCTGGGCGTGCGCATGCTCATCCGCTGGCCCTTCTTGGCGGTGGGCTCTATGTGCGCGGCCCTTGCCATCGACCTTAAGCTCGGCATGATCTTTTTGATTTGCACGCCCGCCATCGGCCTGGTGTTTTGGTTTGTCATGGCGCGCTGCATTCCCTACTACAAGCAGCTGCAGGCAAAGCTCGATCGCATCGCACTTATCTGCCGCGAGGGACTTTCGGGCGCCCGCGTGGTTCGCGCCTTTGTGCGCGAAGATCACGAGCGTGAGCGCTTCGCTCAAGCCGCCGATGACCAGGCCCATACCGCCATCGCGGTGGGCAAGCTCTCGTCGATCCTTAACCCCGTCACATTTTTGGTGATGAACCTGGGCGTGTGCGCCATCCTGTGGGTGGGCGGCATCCAGGTCGACGTGGGCGAGCTCACGCAGGGCCAGGTCATGGCGTTTGTGAACTACATGACGCAGACCCTGACCTCCATCGTGTACGTCGCCAACCTGGTCGTGGTCTTTACCAAGGCGAGCGCCAGTGCGTCACGTATCAACGAGGTGCTCAATTGCGTGCCGAGCATCACCGACGAGGGCAACCAGCCGGTCGCGCTGCCCAAGCCGGGCAATGTCGCTCCCGTTCCTGCGCTGAGCTTGAGCCATGCGAGCTTCTCGTTTGGCGCCGGCGCGGCCAATGCTGTCAACGATGTGACGCTGGAACTCCCGCTGGGCAAGACGCTCGGCATTATCGGCGGTACGGGCAGCGGCAAGTCCACGCTCGTCTCGCTCATCCCGCGCCTGTACGATGCAGGCGCCGGCAGCGTGTGCGTGATGGGTGCCGACGTGCGCGCTTGGCCGCTCGACCAGCTGCGCCATGTGGTTGCGACCGTTCCGCAGCGTGCGTCGCTGGTGAGCGGCACCATCCGCAGCAACCTGACCTGGCGTGACGAGTCGGCGACCGACGAGGAGCTCTGGGCAGCGCTCGATATGGCGCAGGCGAGCGAGTTCGTGCGCAACAAGCCGCAGGGGCTCGACGCCCCGGTCGAGGCGGGCGGTAAGAACTTCAGCGGTGGCCAACGCCAGCGCTTGACCATCGCGCGTGCCCTGGTGGGCTCGCCGCAGATTCTGATCATGGACGACTCCGCCTCGGCGCTCGACTTTAAGACTGATGCGGCGCTTCGCCGTGCCATTCGCGAGCGCAGCGTGCGCGGTGCCGCCGAGGGCGGGCTGCCGCTCACGACGGTGATTGTGAGCCAGCGCGTCTCGACCGTGCGCGACGCCGATATGATCTGCGTACTCGACCACGGCTCGGTTGCGGGCCTGGGCACGCACGATGAGCTGTACACGACCTGCCAGCTCTATCGCGAGATTTGCCAGTCGCAGCTGCGCCGCGAGGAACTCGAGGGCCAGCAGGGGAGCACGACGCCCGCGTCCTCTCCGACCGCCCCCGCATCCGCCTGCGCAAAGGAGGGCTGCTAAATGAATCCGTACACTTCTTCCGGTTCGGTCGCCACGATGACCGCCAACGTGTCCGGCAACGATAGCCTCAACGATCTGGGTGACGGCCTGCGTCAGCCCGGCGACCCCGAGCGCTACCCCGTGGGCGCGGTGACTCGCCGTCTGCTGGGCTACGTCCGTCCGCATCGCATTTCGTTTACGGCGTCGTTTGTGAGCGCTGCCATCTCGGTGATCTTGCAGCTCTATACACCTATTCTCATCGGCGAGGGCATCGACCTGATCGTCGCCGCCAGGCAGGTGGACTTCGATGCGCTGCTGCCGCTTGTCACCAAGCTCGCGATTGTCGTCGTAGGTGCTGCGGCTTTCCAGTGGCTGCAGGGCTATTGCGTTAACCGCTTGTCCTACGAGACGGTGCGCGACATGCGCGTGGAGGCGAGCGACAAGCTCAGCCGCATGCCGCTCAGCTTTATCGACAGCCATGCCCACGGCGACCTCATGAGCCGCGTGGTCAACGACGTCGATCAGGTGGGCGACGGTCTGCTGCAGGGCTTCACGCAGCTCTTTACCGGCGTTATTACCATCGTGGGCACGCTCGCGTTTATGCTCTCCATCAACCTGACCATGACGCTTGTGGTGGTGCTCGTCACGCCGCTTTCCATTTTTGCAGCCGGCGCCATCGCCAAGCTTTCCAACAAGAGCTTTACGGCACAGCAGCGCATCCAGGGCCAACTTGGCGGTCATATTGAGGAGTATGTGGGCGAGCAAAAGCTTGTCGACGCCTTTGCCTATGGCCCGAACGCCCAGCAGCGCTTCGACGCCCTCAATGCCGAACTCTATACGGCAGGGGAGCGCGCGCAGTTTATGGGCTCGCTTTCCAACCCCGGTACGCGCTTTATCAATAACATCATCTACGCCGTGGTTGCCGTCATCGGCTGCGTGGGCGTGATCACGGGCGTGCCCGCGGCGCTCACGGTGGGCGGCGTGCAGATCTTCCTGTCCTATGCCAACCAGTACACCAAGCCGTTCAATGAGGTCACCAACGTCATTACGCAAATCCAGACGGCGTACGCCTCGGCGCGCCGCATGTTCGCGCTGCTCGATGCCCGCGAGCAGGAGCCCGATGCGCCAGATGCCGTGGAGCTTGCCGCCCCGCAGGGCGAGGTGACCTTTGAGCATGTGGACTTTAGCTATGTGCCCGACCGCAAGCTGCTGCAGGATATTTGCATCGAGGCCAAGCCCGGCATGCGCTTTGCCCTGGTCGGTTCCACGGGCTGCGGCAAGACGACGCTCATCAACCTGTTGCTGCGCTTTTACGATATCGACGCCGGTCGCATTGCGGTCGATGGCCGTTCCTCGCGTGACTACACGCGCGCAAGCCTGCGCCGTGCCTTTGGCATGGTGCTGCAGGACACTTGGCTGTTTGAGGGCACCGTGGCGGAAAACATCGCTTACGGTTGCCCGGATGCCACGCGCGAACAGGTTATCGAGGCTGCCAAGCGCGCGCATGCGCACAAGTTTATCGTGCAGCTGCCAGGCGGCTACGATACGGTGATCGGCGAGGACGGCGGCACGTTTAGCCAAGGTCAAAAACAGCTGCTGTGCATCGCGCGCGCCATGCTCACCGACCCGGCGATCTTGCTGCTGGACGAGGCAACGTCGAGCATCGATACGCGTACCGAGCTGCAGGTGCAGGCGGCATTCGACGAGCTCATGGCAGGTCGCACAAGCTTTGTCGTGGCGCACCGCCTGAGCACCATCCGCAACGCCGACTGCATTCTGGTGATGCGCGACGGCCAGATTATCGAGCGCGGCACGCACGACGAGTTGCTAGCGGCAGGCGGCTTCTATGCCGAGCTTTATCGTAGCCAGTTTGCCCAGTAGGGCCCAGTAGGGGCTGCCGATTAGCGGCAGATGGTTTACATCTGCGTCGATAGTACTAAGATATTCATCTAATAAATTGCATTAGTGGCTTTAGTTTTGGGGGAAACGAGGCAACGTGACTATGACATGCTCTATGGTGGTTAACAGCAAGAGCGGTAATACCAGGATGGTTTCGGGGGCGATCAAGCGCGCCCTGCAGGCTGCGGGCGTCGAGTTTATCCATGCCGCCGCGCTGAGCGATGATGCAGATCCGGAGCAGGTCGCGCACGAGGCAGAGGGTGCCTGCGCTGCCGATACGGTGCTTGTCGGTTTTTGGTGCGACAAGGGTGCCTGCACGCCCTCGGTGGCGGCGTTGCTCTCCGCCTTGCACGGCAAGCGCGTGTTCCTGTTTGGCACCTGCGGCTTTGGGGCCGACCAGAGCTATTACCAGCAGATTGTCGACCGCGTAACTTCCAATCTGGCCGAGGATGCCGAGCTTGCGGGCTGGGCGATGTGCCAGGGCAAGATGGGTCCCGCGGTTAAGCAGCGCTACGAGGCCATGCTCGAGCAAGATCCCGAAAACGCCCGATTTAAGATGCTGCTCGACAACTGGGTTGCCGCAAAGGATCACCCCACCAAGGAGGACCTGGACAACATGACCGCAGCCGCCAAGAAGGCCGTGCTGGGCGAGTAGGCGTGTCGCCTCGCGCTCGAGATAATACAAACGTGAAAGCCTCGAGATTCTCGAGGCTTTTTTCGTGACACGAGGGCGCCCCTTTATTGATGGAAGGCCTAATAAGCTGATTGTTCTATGCCCGGATGTGTGCGGAGTGGGATGGGATTTCCGGATGGGTGGGGTTGCGGAAGCTGCGTCCCGGAATTTGCCTTTGGAATGGGATGCGGTTTCCCGTTGAGGGGCTCTGTGGAAACCGCATCCCAGTTTTCGGCCGAGAAATGGGATGCCGTTTCCGGTTGAGGGTCTTGGCGGAAAGTGCGATCCGGAATTTGCGATCGGAGTGGGATGTGGTTTCCCAACGGGGCCACAAGCGGAAACCGCATCCCATTTCGCAAGCGAATTCTGGGACACGGTTCTCAGGGGATTATGGGCTGCGAACTACATGGGGCTGTCATAAAACTCCGGCAAAGGGGGGTCGGAAATAAATGACACTTCCAGTAGTTTGTTTTAATGTGGGGGGGGGTACCATTATTTTAGTTTCGCAAAAAACGAACCTTCTATGGGGAAGTTGCGTAGGGGGTTAGTCGTAAGTATTGGATAAAACAGACTAATTTGGGGATAAATGACCACTTACGCCAAAATAAGTAGCATTTAGCGATAAAACATTGAAAAATATGTAGCACATCGCTATGTTTTTATTACGAAAAGATTCCAAATTGGCTTATTTCGGACTCACTTTTCAAGCGCCTTGCGGTTCCTGTTGAAACTTGCTGACCTTTGGATGGGTCGAATAGGTCCTCAAGGGGGATGAATTATCACTTTGACGGCGCGTAGACTCAAACGATTTATTACGCTTTTGAGTAGCTTGGCGTTCGCGCTTGTCATAGCCCTTGCCGTTGTTTCTTTTGTGCCTCGCGCATTTGGATACACGCCCTTTGCTGTGCTTTCGGGCTCTATGGAACCCGAGCTTCCCGTTGGCTCCATGGTGTTTGTCCGCCAGGTTGAGCCAACGGATATTGCCGTGGGCGACAATGCAACCTTTTACCGATCGGACGGCGCCGTGGTGACGCACCAGGTGTATCAGATCGACCCTGTGGCGCAGATGATCGGCACGCAGGGAATTGCGAACAAAAATGCAGACGGAAGCATCATGCACGATGCCGAGCACACGCCTTTTTCGAGTGTTATCGGCACTGTTTCTTTTTGTGTTCCTTACCTGGGCTTCGTTAACGCATATTGCACGACGATGCCCGGTTTGCTTGTTGTGGTGGCCGTTCTGGCGCTGCTGATCACGGCGTCGATAGTGCTCGATCGGATGGTTCCCGACGAGCCTGCGGGCAAGCATACCCGCGTGCATGCGAGGGAGCGGCGTTCATAGCGGCAGGGAAAAACGTCGGCGGCGGTAGGGGCCGTTGCCGGGGAAGACGATTCTCGAAAGGAAGAGAACGATGGAAAACAAGAAGAAAAAGCGCTACGGCATCATTGCCGCCCTGCTGCTGTTGGTGCTGGCTGCCGGCGTGGGTACCTACGCCTGGCTGACGGCGCAGTCGAGCCTGACCAACAACTTCACCACTGCGGGCATCAACAAGCCCACTACCGATCCCGACCATCCGAATCAGCCGCTTCCGGATGATAACAATAAGGTCAACGGCAACCTGACCGAGACCAAATGGGTTAAGGACTCTAAGCTCGCCCCTGGCGTGTCTGTACCCAAGAATCCTAATGTCGGTATCGGCAAGGGATCCGAGGATGCATATGTGTACGTCTTCGTGAACAACAAGACGGCGTCTGCCGGGGCCGATCATTCCAAGACGACTTACTTCACCATTAACTCTGGCTGGAAGGCCGTTGATGCGACCGCCGTTGAGGGCGAGCCGACTCATTATCTCGGTGGCCTTTTCGTTTATGTTGGCGAAGGAACCGAGGCTACCCCGCTTATTGCCAGCAAGAATGAGGATAAGTGGACTGGCGAGCTGTTCAGCCAGGTGACTACGCCCAAGGACACCGAGCAAAAGGATTTCGCCAATTCTGCCACGATGGATGTCAACTGCTTCATTTACGCGGCAGACAATACCGCTGAGGGTTCGTCTGCGTCTGCTTTGGCTGCTGCCAAGAATTGGGCTAAGGACCTGTAGTAATCCCACCCCCTCTACCGAGATCCCGGCCCGCTCCCCATCCCCATTTTCGGGTCGGGATCTCGGTCCCCCTTTTTATCGACGACTGGCGAACGTAATGCTCAATAATCTTTCCGACAATCAGAAACGCACCTTGGCGCTTGCCGCGATGGCGCTGTTGGCCCTGGCGTGCCTGTGCGGCACGCTGGCTTTTACTGTTGATATGGTTCCGGCGAACAACGTTCTATCGTTTGGCAGCGTGAAGGTACGAGTCTGCGAATACACCCTAAACGAGCAGGGCGAGGAGATTCCGTTTGAGCCCAACGAGCACGGGGACTATCCCGACACCAAAGCCGGGGGTTCTGACATCAGCCGCATTGTGCGCGTGGAGAACGTCGGCTCGCAGCCTGAGTACGTTCGCGCGCGCCTGCGCATGAAGTCAGTGGCACCCGACGGCTCGTGCGCGGATGCCTCGGGCAACGTTGCGTTTCATGTGGACGCGGGCGAGGGGTCCCCGTGGATCGACGGCAGCGATGGGTGGTACTACTACCGCGGCTTGGCGGGACGTGGCGGCAAGCTCGACCCCGGCGCCATGACGGAAAGCCTCATGGACTCGCTGCGCTTTGTGGGCGACTACCACGATGCCGCGCGCGGCGGCTCATTCAGGCTCGATATCGATGTTCAGGCCGTGCAGGCCAAAAACCAGCATGCAAGCGATACCGTCCTCGACGTGCTTGACGTCGTGGGCTGGCCGGAGGCGAACTAGCCTATGAAGATCAAGAACATAAACCGGGGCATGCTTAGCAGGCTGGTTGCCGTCGCGGCGATTGTCCTTTGCTGCGTTATAGCACTGCCAACGGTGGTGCATGCCGAGGACGTGCCCGAGAACAAAAACGAACATCACATCAAAAATGCGAACGACTTTTTGGCGTGCGTGGCGCTATCGCGTGAGCGCGATACGTCCGGCTGGCGCGTTTATCTCGATAACGATATCGTGCTTAATGATGACGACATGAAGACCATTGTCTCGTACACCGTTAAGCATCTGTCGTTTGGCAACAAGGAGCATCCGTTTAAGGGCGTGTTCGATGGCCAAAACCACACCGTTGAGGGCCTGAACTACGATAAAGACGCTTTTGACCCCGAGCGCGATACGGGATTTTTTGCCGAGACCAACGGTGCCACCATCAAAAACTTCCTGGTCAAGGACGCCAACGTGTGGGCGGACTTCCGCGGTGGCATTATCGTGGGCAAGGCCGTCAATACGCGCTTCGAAAACGTTATGGTCATGGAGAGCACGCTGCACGTGACCTGCGCCAACAATGCTCTCAACCTCATTACCAACGCAGGCTTTGAGGGCGGTCTCATCGCCGGCGAGCTCGACGGCTGCACCCTCTACAACTGCGAGGTCCGTGGCGGCCGTGCCGTCAACAATACGACCTCGGGCGTGCAGGCGCTCGGCGGTGAGGGTCTGTATATGGCGGCGTTTGCCGGCTACGTTAAGAACTCGACTATCGAGTACTGTCGCGTGACGCCGACGCGTAGGGACGACGGCTCGATTGCCGAGAAGGGCATGACCGACGTCACCAATAAGTACGACGTGGCCATTGGCGCCCTGGGCGGCAACAACGTGTACGCCTCGGGTTTTGTGGGCTGCATGGCGGGCGAGGCCAAGATTATCGACTGCTTCTCGACGGCGCAGTGCTACAGCTATGCCGCGTCGTACGTGGGCGTCGTCGCCGTGACGCGCGCGTGGACGGGTGGCTTGGCGGGTCGTATTCTAACCGAAAAGGGCAACGAGCTCGTTCGAAGCCATTTTGCGGGTGACTTGAGCTCGCGTCAGTACAATCCCATCGCCGTGATCCCCATCATTCAAAACGATGTGAACCTGGGCGGCATTGCCGCGCGTGCCAACAAGGATGATGCCACGGTCACCGAGTGCTACTTTAAGCCGAGCGTGAGCCTTTCTGGCAACAGCCAGGGCAACCCTGCCAAAAAGAAAATCCCCTCGTTTGGCGGCGATGGCACCACCAAGGGTGATGGCTATGGTCCATGGGATGACGAGCGCTACACCACGCGCGAGCTGTGGGAAGAGCACGACTACGACTTTTGTGCCGGCACCAAGCGCTCGACTGCTAACAACGGGGCCTTGGGTGGCTCGCACTTCAATGAGTGGGCGATGGACTACAAACTGAATATTCCCGTGCATGGCCAGAGCGTTAAGGCGACGATTGATTTTCCCGGTGCAGGCATCGCGACCATCGAGGCAACCAAACTCGGTATTGATCAGGCGACCTCGGATCCGTATACCTTTGCCGTGAGTGCCGTGCTGGCGGGAACGGCTCAGGGCTTGGCCCAGGGCGATACATCGGTGACGTTTGGGCAGGATACCTCCGCAAAGCCCAAGGGCTTGACCGATGCCAACGGCGGTTATCGCTTCATGGGCTGGTTCCGCGAGTCCGATGTGCGTGTGAATCGAATTGGACAAGACAACAGCTGGTTTGACGGCAAGACCGATGCCGATGCTGTGGCTGCTGGCAAGCAGGTCCAGAAGAGCGAGGCACACGAGCATACGTCGACCTATACCGCCGATAATGCCAAGGGGGTCGACGGTTTTAAGGGCAATGACCTGTTTATCGCTTCGTACGAGGCGCAGGTGCTGTTCTATAACGTCAAGGGTGAGATGCTCTCGTGGCAGAGCGGCGAGGCGCACGACAAGTCGACGGATTGGTACCGCTATGGTGTCGGTTTAACGCCGGTTGCCCCTGCGGACCGCGGCGCTCTATCTGCCAGCGCCACCTTTATTGGTTGGACGACGCAGCCGAGCGGTGAGGCCGAGATGCATGGCGGCTATGCGGCCATTACCTCGCCTGAGCTTGCCGAGCTAAAAAACGCCGGTGCGTTCTATCCTGCCGGCGCTGAGATCACTGTGCTTGGCCCTACCGATTTTTATCCGGTGTACACCGACTATGTGTCGAACATCATGACGGTGTTTGAGGGCAATGAGCGGGATGAGCTTGACGATAAGACCCGGCGCACGGGCGTGGGCAAAACTGTCGTTAAGGTTGAGACTGCCGAGGATGGCACCGGTGTGTACACGGTGCAGGTGTGCGACGTGGACAACAAACCTTTATCTGAGGACGGTGCGCTGCCCGACGGCTACCGCTTCCTGGGTTGGTACGAAAACAAGGGAACCGAGGATGCCCCGCTTGAGGTGCGCGTAAGCCGCGATCCCAGCTATACGCTCCCCGCAGATGTCGATTTAACCGTGCCGCATACCTACATCGCCCGCTTTGAGTACCGCGTGGACTATTACGTCAAGTCGATGACGAACGATGCCTATAAGGATTCTAGACTCCTCTGCTCTGTGTGGAACGGGTACCAAACCTCGTTTAACGAGCAGGTCGGATCGAGCTACGTGCGAGAGAATATCGTGCACTGGGGTCCCGAGCACGTCTATCACGGACTGAAGGAAAACTATAAGGACGAATGCAATGAGGGGCGCTTTGGGGCAGAGACGCTCATCGTTGCGCCTTTGAAAGCGTATTCGCATACGGTCAAAAACGATACAGGTGCGGATACCCGGAAAAATGTCATTGCCGATACGGATTTCCCGGGTTCGGGCACACTGGATGACGAGTGGGTCGCAGGAGCGCTGAAGTTTTACTTTAGGCCGGCGAGCAAGCGATACCATTTAAATTTCTGGACCCTCGAGCGCCAAGGCGGGTGCTGGACCTGCGTGGGCAACCCCGTTCAGAGCGAGATTGGCATCGATTCAGAGTATTACATGCGTGCCATGGTGACGACAAGCGTCAGCTTTTATGGCAAGGACGATGTCTCGGTTAAGAGCGTCACGCGACGTTATGAGGCTCCATTGCTGCTGGACTCCGATAGCACCTACACCTATAAATATCCGTTTATCCATACCGAGCAGACGGTAGACAACACGCCCGAGCACAGAAAGGAGGGTGACGTCAATCCCAACCTGACACTCGAAGCCTCTCCGACCGATGCGGAGATGGCGGTGCCGGGCTATAAGTTCCTGGGCTGGATTTCGACCGCCGAGGTCCAGAAGGGTTCTGACGTCTGGAAGTATATCTACGATGTCGAGGGCGATTCCTTCACCACTTCTGACCCGGATAAGGCCGAACCGTATCTGGTGAAATCAGATTTTAAGGTCACCCAGTGGCAGGATGCCTATCCGGTGTACGCGAAGTACGATGTTAGGTACACCACCAACCTGTATCGCGCCGGTTTTAAGGGCACGGACAAGGTCAATGTGCCTAGGTACGACATCGATCCCGTTATCAACGCGGACACCGACCCTGCTACGGCAACGGTGACCCCTGACGTCACGACTCCGGTTTATAAAGCAGGCGGTGAGCTGTATAAGTTGCAGAAGGTTGAGATCGAGCTTCCGAATGGCGAAGTTGAAGACATCGAACCTAACGGCGATAACTCGTATTCCCATCAGGTGGAACCCGGCGGGGCCTATACATTTGTGGCGTACTATTCGCCGTTGGCGGTCGTGTACCATCTCAATGCCAAAGATGTTGACGGCAAAGTTGCTCAGCAAGGCGATATGCTCGGCAACCTTGATGGCGGCATCCCGAAGCCCACTTATGACGTCAGCGCTATCGATAGGGATACAGGAGGTGCGTTCAACGCCTTCGTGGGCTGGACGGAAGCCAAGCCGGCACCTGTCAAGGGCTATGTCGCTTGGTCGGAGGGTATCCGCATGGTGAGTGCTTCTACCGTGGTCAGGGCCCCCATGGAGCTGTACCCGGTCTACCGTCCCAGCCTGGTTACCGTTCAATCGAACATCGACTCAAATCTCGCGAATCCTGCTCTTGTCCGCGGTCTCGGCCGTACTGATTCCGGCGACCAGATTTCTCTTGAGGTCAAGGCTGTCAAGGAGGTTGTGGGCATTGACGGCACCAAGTACGACTTTGTCGGCTGGTCGCGCGACTACGAACCCGATGGCAAATACACCCTAATGACCGGTGACGATAAGTATCCCCTCGAGGGTAATGAGCCCTTTAAGAGCGTGACGTACACTGCGGTGTACAAGATCGCGCCGTATAAGGTTCGCTATCACGGTGTCGACGGGTCGGTCGTCTTTACGGCAACGGTCGACTCGGACGGCGAGCGCGCGACGGGCGCCGGCTTTGTCCATAACGTCGATGTTCCCAAGGTGGATGAGAGCGGCAACCCGGTCTATGACAACGACGGCAATCCCGAGATGGAGAAAAAGTCCGTGGCATACGACCCGGACGCCCACTCCAAGATCGTCGCGCTGCTCGATGAACAGACGACTACTAGCGGTGACGTACGTGAGCTCTTCCTGGAGTGGCGATATGTGCCTGCCGATGGCGATGCGAAGTCTTGGAATGAGTTTAAGGGCGAGCCGGTCAAGGGAGACATGGACCTGTATCCCGTGACGTATCGTGTGGCTGCCAACGACACATCCGATTCCACTAACCCTAACACAATGACCGTGCGGCTTAAGTGGCTGCTCGATCCCAACGCCGCCAACACAGTCGACAACAGTGCCGACCAGGCACCCTTTAAGGTCTGCTTTGCCGAGCCGTTTATGGGAACGCAGCTGACTGTTACCGTTAAGCGGGCGAGCTACGGTCCTGATGCGTCCATGACGGAGGAGCCCGTTAACGACCAGTATGTCTCGCTCTACAGCTTGGGCTCGGGCAATGGCTCGTTCGACCTAGCCAATCGTCTGGAGTCCAAGAAGACGGGTGAAGGCGAACAGGGCCCCGGTAATGCCGTGTTCAAGTTCGCCCAGACTCACGCATTGACAATTGTAAAAAAGACCACCGATGCTGGTGCCATGGGACAGACATCCCGCTTTAAGGTGGCACGGAAAGCGTCGAAGGATTCTCTTGCCGAGACGCGCATGGTCGAAGTGAAGGTCGATAAAACGCAGCAGGAAAACGGCGAGACCTGGTATGTCGGCAGTGTGCAATTTGCCGCGCCGGCGGGTTTCTATACCGTCGAGGAAGATACGGCTTGGGCATGGCGCTACCAGGGTGAGCTGAGCACGCCTGGTAAGGCGCCCGGCAAATCTGCCGAGCTGACGATTTCGTCTGCCTCGAGCGCGGGCGATGCGGTGGTGACGTGCGTTAACACGCGCGCGAAGGACAAATGGGTCGATGGTGGCTCGCGTGCCAAGAATGTTTGGGAAAACGGCACGCTGAAGAAGGAGGACCAGGATGACTAAGCGCAAGCAAATCGTCGCCCTCCTTGTCGGCGTTCTTCTTTTGGCTGGCGCTGCCGGCACCTTTGCCTGGCTTTCGGTTACGGGCGTGCTGGTCAACGAGTTTGGCTTTGGTTCGGTGGCGCCCTCGGTAGACGAGAAGCTCAATGGCAACGTGAAGAGTGACGTCACGATTACAAACAAGGGCTCGGCTCCGGCATACCTGCGTGCTGCGGTGGATATCTACTGGCAGGACCAGGATGGCGCGCGCCTGTGGGATGAGCCGGTTGCGGGAACGGACTACGTTATTGAGTGGGGCAACGTGTCCGATGCGTCTGCTTCCAACAGCGCCTCGTCTTGGGTTGCCGCGTCCGACGGATTCTACTATTGGACATCTTCCGTTGCGCCGATGGACAAAACCGGCGTGCTCATCAAGAGCGTGACTGAGAGGAAGGCGGATGGCAAGAACCTGGTCGTCGACATTTCGACCCAGGCAATTCAGTCCACGCCCGATGACGCAGTTACAGAGGCATGGGGCTGTACGGTCAAGGATGGCGTGCTGGTGCCGCCGCATGGGGGTGCGTAAGCATGGCTTTTCCGATTCGCAAAGACGCTATGCGCGCCGTGCGCTGTGTGGTCGCGGTTGTTGCCTGTGTTGCCGCGCTTGCCGCGCCTGCCCGTGCGTTTGCCGATACTCCCGCGATTGCCTATGACGGAAATGCGCGTCAGCTGACGGTCTCGGGGGCGACGGACTCCTCGGGGGAGCCCGATCTGTTTTTGGCCTTTAAAGATCTGATGCCTGGCGATGTGCGTGATCAGCAGATAGAGATTCGTGCCACGGGCGTAAAGTCCCAGGTGCGCGTGTTTGTGCGTGCCGTTGTCGATCACGAGACGGCACGCCTGCTGTCGCCCATTACTCTAACGGCGTCGGCGGGCGATGGCTCTGCAGGTTGGCTCCAGACAGGAACACCGGGCAGCGTGTTCGCTTATCCCACGCAAATCGCCACGTTTACGAGCGATGGCAGCACGGTGCTTAATTTGCAGCTAAACGTTCCGACATCGGTGGGCAACGAGGTTGCCGACGCAAACAAGACCATTCGCTGGGAAATCACCGCCGAGGACGATGGCGAGAAGATCCCCATGCAGTCTGCTGACAGCAAGAAGCTCGGTTTGCTTGGTCTGGTGGCAACAGGCGACAACACGCTCACGTTGCTTTTGGTGTTGCTGACACTTGCAATCATCGCATTTATAGCCGCACTTCTTTTGTCCCGGAGGGATAAGCGCTAGGTTCATCTTCTAAACGCAACGCCCTCCCGGGCGGCGGGCACGAAGTTCCCTGCTCTACAGTCCTGCGCAAGACGAAGGCCACATTAAGTGGCCTTCTTTGCGT
>ENA-OWPB01000279-OWPB01000279.1-human-gut-metagenome-genome-assembly--contig:-NODE-279-length-69973-cov-6.248434_pt1 | contig 69973 bp, 91 predicted proteins | sample MGYA00248260_ERZ651838 | MGnify/ENA primary metagenome ERZ651838 (study PRJEB26924, sample SAMEA4378304) | human gut metagenome | biome: human gut; feature: human-associated habitat; material: faeces... | reverse complement strand
CGAGCACGACGACGGGCACCACTGCCGCGTTATAGAGTCTTTCTAATGCTGTCATATTTTTTTACCTCCCGCCCTTTTCGGGCAAACAAATGGAATAATTACAGGTGATTGACCGGATAGCGAGGAGTTCTCCCTTCCAGTACGTCCACAACGTTCTGCGCCGCCTTGGTCTTGAGTTCCGTTACGCCCTCCGCCGTGGAGTAGGCCGTATGATCGGTCAGCACAACATTGTCAAGCTGGCAGAAGGGCGACTGCGCGCCGAGCGGTTCGTGATTATGCGTATCAAGTCCCGCCGCAAGAATGCGGTGTCCGCGCAGCGCGTCGAGCAGATCCTCGTCCTTGACGAGCGGACCGCGGCTGACGTTGATGAGGATCGCCGTCGGCTTCATCAGTGCAAGCGTCTCCTTGCAGATCATGCCGTTTGTCTCAGCATTGGCGTGCAGATGGAGGGAGATGATATCGGAAATGCGGAACAGCTCCTCCTTTTCCACCTTGCGCACGCCGATCTCAGCCAACTGCTCAGCGCTGATATAGGGATCGTATGCCACGACCTCGGCAAAACCGAAGCCGCTGACCTTGCGGATCAGCGCGCGCGCGATGCGGCCTGCGCCGATGACACCGAGCGTTTTGCCCTTCAGCCGGAAGCTGTCTGCCTGAATGTTCCATTTCCCCTCGCGGACCTCGCGGTCGCGCAGCGGGATATGACGCAGACAGGAAAGCATCAGCGCCAACGCATGGTCGGAAACATCCTCCATGCAGTAATCGGGAACATTGGTGACCTGAATGCCTGCGGCGGTCGCCGCATCCAGATCGACATTCTCAAAACCGACACCGTAGCGGCTGATGACCTTGCATTTTCTCAACCCTGCAACCGCCTCGGCGGTCATAGGTGCAAGGTCAAGCAGTACGGCGTCCGCATCCGCACACTGTGCGGCGATATCCGCAGCGCTTTCGCAGTGGCAGAGCTTCAGCTCTGCACCGGCCTTTTCCAGAATGGCGCGCTCGATCTCATAGCTCGCATGGCGCTCATCGCTGACACAAACAAGATATTTTGCCATTGCTTCCCCCCGCCTTTACTTGACAAGATAGCCGCCGTCAACGGGGATGACCGCACCGTTGAGATAGTCGGAGGCGTGGGAGGAAAGGAAGATGGCCGTGCCCTTCATGTCGTCCGGCGTGCCCCAGCGGTGTGCGGGGATACGGTCAGTTTATTGGTTGGTGGATGGCTTTGTGCTGTTGTCTGATGTATTTTGCAAATTCAGAATACATCAGACAACTCCGTTCGTCAATAGTTGATATTTAATTCACAATGTTTTCTGTATTTCGTCTGATTTCTTTGTGTCTTTTTTAGTTATTTTGTAAAAACGCACAGAAATTTCGTTAGACATACGAAATCTCTGTGCGTTAGTTGTGTGATGACTCAAGGTGTGGTGCGCTTTCAGCGCTTCGCCGCGCAGTTATCCCGAGAATGGAGCATGGAATTGCGGCTGGTGTTCAGGTGCGCGATCATGCTGTACTTTGCCCCCTCCGGGTCATGGCGGCGGATGGCGTCGACGATACGCTGGTGTTCCATGCCGCTCTGGGAGCGGTGCTCATCGTTCGTCACCGTGATCACAACGCCGATCGCCGAGGCGATGATCGGGATGAGATTGGGCAGCACATGGTTTCCGCTGCATTCGGCAAGATACTGGTGGAACTTTGCGTCGGCGGCGGAATAATCCTCCTCCGCTTCGATCAGGCGCGTCGCCTCATCGCAGTATGCCTGCATCTGGTCGATCTGCTCGGGCGTTGCGCCGCGCGCAACGATCGCGCAGGTCTCCGGCTCAAGCATCAATCGAATATCCTGCAGGTCGAGCGCGAGATTCTCCGAGCCCTCTTCCATCATAAACGTCAGTCCGAGCGGGTCTTCCGGCACGCCGTTCTTCTCCGAGACAAACGTGCCCGCGCCCTGCCGCGCCGTTAAAATATTGCGGGCAACAAGGCGCTTAATCGCCTCGCGCACCGTGCTGCGGCCCACGCCCAGCTCGCGCGCCAGATCATACTCGTTCGGCAGCTTGTCACCGGCCTTCATATCGCGGTCCAAAATGACCTGAATGATCTGATCGACTGCAAGATCGACGCGCGATTTTCCCCCAACCGCTTTTTTCATACTCTGCCTTCTTTCCTGTATCGATTGTTTGTTTGGTCTAGAGTATAATATGTCTGACGTATTTTGGCAAGTTCTTTTTTATATTCTTCTTACTGCCGAGCGGATCCGGGGCATTCACTTGTTAGTACGTACACTCATCGGGCGCACCAACAAAGCAGACGACCCTGCAGAGCTGTAGTCCGCATAGTATTGTCGACCCACGACTACGCAATACTACAACCTAACCCTACCTGTGTAGTATTGCGTAGCCGTAATGTAAACCAGTTTCTCTCTGGCCCTTCCTTATGTTCGCAAACGCCTACACTATGCGCAATTGTCCGAAACATCGGCGCACCGGCCACACGCTTCCACGATCTGCGTCACACCTTCGCCGTTGCCTCTATCAAGAGCGGCGACGACGTTAAGACCGTGCAGGAAAATCTCGGTCACGCGACCGCCGCTTTCACACTTGATGTCTACGGCCATTTTACAGATGATATGCGCTCGGTCAGCGCGCAGCGCATGGAAGGCTTCATTACAAATGTTCTCAATTTATAAAGGGTACGATAAAGGGTAAATGGCACCTCAGGGCAATAAAAAAACCTTGAAGCCACTGAAGCTTCAAGGTTTTTTTCTGGTGCGCGGTACAGGACTCGAACCTGTGACCCCATGCACGTCAATTAAGCGCAAAAGCTGAATGTGTGGCATATTATAGCAATAGCATGGAATATCATGGCATAATTGCAATATATATGAATTAAATATGCCGTCATTCCGCGTCATTCTGTCGCGGTTACTAACAAATTGCTATCACTTTTCCAGTTTCCGCATGACGCTGTTGTACACGCGCTCATTGACGATCTTGAGGTCGTCCATCAGCTCGTCCATGATTTCCCACGCCTTGTCCGGTGGAACATCAGCCACCGCGCGTAGAAAATCGCTGTCGCCGTATGTTTCGACGCTAACCGGCGCGGGCGCTGCAGAGTATGCCGTTGGCAAAGCACTCTCTCTGCTGCCGCTTTGCTGGTCACGGATGGCATACAGCACGGCAAGGCGCTCATAGTTTGTCCAGCTTGATTCTTCCGTTTCAAGGCGAGCTATCCAGCGCTTGACCTCATTCTCGTCGACCATAGGGGCGCACCCCCTTTAGCCCTCAATCGTGTCCATGCAACGCTGGATGGCTCTGCGGATGCTTTCATCGTCGGCGTTGTCCAACATTTCCTGCAACTGGCGTTTCATGTTGTCGATGCCCCCGTCACGGGAATAGTGGCCGCGCACATAATGCGTGCCGCGTCTTGCATTGGACATATCACGGTCATAAGCGCCGCGCATACCAGACTGCCAGTCTCCGCCGCGGGAATAGCGGCGAGAATAGTCTTCATCGCGGGAATAGCCGTCGTCCTCCAACATCTCAATCTTATCGATGTTTTTGATGGTGTCCGTCAGTTTGTGCGCAATTTCGAGATCGCCCGCGCCAAGCTCGCCCTTACGCGCCAGCTCGTCGAGTTCGTCGCACAGCATATTGCGCAGATCATACATTGCTTTCTTGCTCATGTCCATGCTCCTTTCATGCGATTCTCTCAACCGTGAGATTGCTGTTAGCAAAATTCACGGCCTGAGCGCTTGTGTTTTTCATCGCGACAGTTACGCAGCAGCCCTTCGGGACGCTCACTTGCGCGCTGACATACACGTTGAAATAGTTCTCCACCGCAGCAGGGGTAACGGTCGCCGTAGCGCTGTTGAGTGCCTCGCCGTTGACGGCAAGCGCCGCCGTGATGGCCTCGACCGTGCCCCCGGTAGGGATGGCGATGTTCCCACCATAAGAAATTTTGTAGAGAGCGCGGCACTGGTTAGTCAGCCCGCGCAAAGTTACCAAACCGGCACCGGCACGGTGAACGATACACGGCTTGCTATTGACCGCCGTTTCGGTCAGTGGGACGTTCTGTCCGGCAGAGACCAAAGCAATGATAGGATTACTAAACTCAGCCATACTGGTATCACTCCTTCCTCTGATTTGCCCCAAAAGGGGCAAACGCACCATTTGCAATCATTTCCGCGTAGCTGGGCGCGAATAATTCGTCCGCTTTACGCAAAAGATCGGCATAATTGCTAAGCTCGTACATGCTCATTTTACTCTTGTCCAGAGTTGCAATGTGATCGACAAATTCCTGCTTGAGTTCGTCAACCGTTTTCACAAAATCATTCCTCCCTAAAGGGGTCGAAATTGACCCGTTTAAAATACAGCGGCGGAGCGATTGCCCCGCCGCGTTGTTGTAAGTATCGGCACGGGGCCGACCATTTTGTTGACGTCAACAAAATCGCCAACAAAAAGCTATGCTATGCAGTTGTCAGCAGTTGCAGCCGGAACCGCAGCCACCATAGCCGCTACCCGCCCACGGGTTACAGGTAATGTAGGCGGGGGCAGGACACGGACGCAGCTGAGAGATCAGATAGTTGTTCTGCGCGGCCTGAGATGCCGCCAGTTTCAGATTCTGATTCTCGGTCTGGAGGTCGGACAGCTTGCTCTGCGTCAGGAAGTCGAGGATGGCGCGGCTGTTCTGGTTGTTCGCGTCAATGATGTCGCGCGTGGCGTTCTGCACGGTGTTGCGCGTGTCACACGCCTGCGCCGCCATGTCATAGCGCACCTGCGCGATAGCCGCGCGATTCTCGCAGCAGCAATTTGCGGCCTGCATCTGCATGGCGTTGAGCTGCTGCATAAGCGCCGCCTGCTGGTTGCTGCGGGAAAGCTCGGCCTGTGCAAAGCCGTTTGCCATCGCCATGTTGGTGCCGTTGACAAGCTGCGCCTGCTGGTAAAATCCGTCGCAAAGGCCCTGATTTACGCTGTCGATCTTGCGCTCGACATTGGCAAAATCAGAGGTCAGCACATAGCCGTCAACCACGCCGCCGGAATTGCCGTTGTTCCCCCATCCGTTGTTTCCCCAGCCGCAGAAAACAAACAAGAAAAGAATGATGATCCACCACGCGCCATCGCCGCCGAAGCCGCCAAAGCCGCTGTTCATCATGCCGGTTGGCGCAACAGGCATAGTGGCCTGAACGCCGCCGTCAGAAAGAGACATAGTATCACTCCTTTGGAAAATTTTTATTCATCAAATCGTGGCCACGATGTTGATTTGTGTTGATAATTACTGCATCAGGCTTTGAAACTGCTTCGCCATCTGCTGTAGCTGGTTGAGCTGCGCCTGCGAGAGTTTGCCGCTTTGCAAGAGCTTTTCGACCTCCGCTTTAGGGTCACCATGAAAATTTGCCTTGAACTGCTGGAACTGCTGCATCATTTGCATAAAGCCGTTCCCACCGCCGAGCGCACCGAAAAAAGGATTATTCATCGTCATCGTCCTCCTTGCGCTTCTTCTTGCCTTTCAATTCACCCACAAGCGCCGCCAGCGCGTCAAACTCTTTACGGGTGACAAATTCCACGCCCTTTTCCTGTGGCGCTGTACGGGGCGTTTCTGCGCGCTCCACAAGGTCATAAATTTTAAGCGTCGGCTTCCCACTTGCATCCGCCTGCTTGAGATACACGGTCGGCGCGGTAGAATCCCACAGCGCCACAGCGGAGTTGGGCGCGATAAGATACCCCCTCGCCTCCTGCTCGCCGCTTACCCACTGCACGCCGCCCTGCGCGATGGGGTTCTGTTGCACTGGCTGCGACATAGGCTGCTGCATGGGCTGCATCTGTGGTTGCTGCATGGGCTGCATCTGCTGCATCTGCCGCATCTGCATGAGGTTGTCCGGCATTGGCTGCGGATAATAGGGATTGAAATAGGGATATGCCATGTTCATTCCTCCGTTTCTTTTACCCAGTAATAAAGCGGGATTTCATTCTCGCTGTTCCAACTGTCATAGATTGTCCCGTCCTGAACGCACACCACATGCCCAGAGAGGGCGAGAATATACGTCCCACGCGGGTGCTCGTCGGCAAACCTACCGACCGTGTAGCAGTCCGGGCAAGTGTCCGGTATGATATATCTCCGGTAGCCTAAAGACCGCAGATACGCGCCCCAACAGGCGTTTGCATTGGGTAAGTCGCCGTCAAGGTAGCCCTGTATGCAGAGGGACAAGTACACCTCGCCCCAGTCCTTCCCCGTCGCCTTGCAGATCGCACGCACGGTGCAATCGGACACATTACGCCCAGTGGGATTTGGATTGAAATAGCTATACATGGAAAAGCTCCGCGAAATAGACATAAGTGCGCAGCTCGTCAGGATCGGGGAACAGCGTCAAAATGTCCATTGCCATCTGCTCGGTAAATCCCAAAGCTAAAAGTCGGTCGTACATCGCCGCACCTCCTTTGTTGTTTATATGGTACAAAAAAACGGACACTCAAAAGCGTCCGTAAAGTGTATGAAAAGTGCGTCAAAAACCGTCGAACGATTCTGCTTGCCTTTCCACATGAAACATGATATTTTAATTTTGCAGGGTCTTTCCGGCCCGCTTTTTACACAAAAGAAATTGCCTCACCATTTGGTGGGGCAATTTCTTTTTTCGTGTTGGTCTGATGAAATTTTGTGGTACGCCCGCTGCCGGTATTTTTTCACCGCGTCAACAGACAGGTTGTGCTCCATTGCGACCTGTACGCAGCTTTTCCGCCGCACGTCGCACTCAATGATGCACGCCGCCTCGTCCTCAGGCAGCTCAAAAGATAAAATATATGCAATGGCTCTTTTGGGAGCCATCGAGGATAGCTGTGCTCGCATCGCTTTGTGCTGACTGTCCATGCCCCGTGTGGGACGTTGCAGAGCGCTTGCGCGTGGCTTTCGCCGTCCGTGCTCCTTCCTTACTTTTTCGCCCGCTCCAACAAATTACTTCATTACGGCGAGTTTTCTAATGAGGTCATCGCCGTACTGATATTTTTCAAGGTAATCCATCGTGCCGTCCGTCAGCCCCGCGCGCTTTTGCAGCTGCGCGCGGTAATCGGGCGCCGTCAGCTTGCCGTGGAATTCCTTTTCCCACTTGCCCGTGTTCTCCTTGCCGGACCAGTACGCGGGGCACAGCTTGCCCGTCACGTCGAAATGGCGGATGACGTTGCTCGCGGGGATGTTGTACTTCTTCATCAGAGCTTTCGTCAGCTCAAGTGCCTGCGAGACGGTCTTCGCGTCCGGCGCGTATACGCCGTTCTTGACCGCGTCACACAGTTCAATGCTGATGCTGTTGGCGTTCTTACACTTGCCGTACATCGTCCCGCCGCCAGTCTGCGCGCAGCTCGGATACTTGTTGCCGCCGACCGCCCACGCGATGCGCAGGTCGTCCACGCTCTGCACGATCTCGTTTGCATCGACGAAGTAGTGCGCGCTGGTCTTCACGACGTTGCCCGCGTAGTACTTCGCGTTATTCGCCGCCGTGTCGCCATCGTTGCCGGTGTAGTGGATCACGATGTAGCGGATACCGCTCGCCGTGCGCTTGCCGCCGACGTTCCCGGCGTTCGCGGGATATTTGCGAATGTCCATTGCCTTACGCCCCCTTGTCGATGACGTCCTGCGCCTTCTGCGACTGCGTGCCGAAGTAGAATGCGATGATGACTGCATAGATCGTCATAAAGTCCTGCGAGATGTTGCCCGTGACGGCCATGTACGCGAAAACTCCCGTTAGCACCAGCGTCACGATGCTCTTGACGCTCATCAGATTTGCGATACGCTTAATAATTCTTTCGTTCATGTCATTCGTCCTTTCCCTTGATTTTGATTCCCGCCAGCAGGCCGAGTTCTGCCGTCCACGCAGCGAACCACGCGACGGTCAGGCTGTCCGGCACTACCTTGTCATGCGCGGTCAATACGAGCACCGCAATGCAGTACCAGCAGAGGTTGAGCACTGCCGCGATGACGTACTTGTCCCGCTTTCTCAGCTTCTTCATAAGGCCACCCCCGACAGCAGCCACGCGATAAACGCACCCGCCAGCGCCGCGAGAGCCTTGTCGACCAGGCTGTCCCAGCGTTTCCCTGCCTTGCCCGTGATGGCTTTCACGTCCTCTTTGATCTCTTTGACGTCTCCCTCGACGGTCTCCTGCTTGGTCGCCAGCACTTCGACCGACGTTGCCAGCCTGTCAAGCGCCGTTTGGTGCTCCTGCAGCTCGTTGATTCGATGCGTATTGCTCTTGCACCGCGATTCGATGAGCGCGATTGCCGCGTCGTCGTAGTGCTTTGCATTATCCATATCCCGCTCCCTTTCTGCGGTCTTAGACCGCCGTGAAATAGTTCCCTACCAACTCGTGTGGCAGATACTGCAAGACGATCTTCCCGCCCGCGGCCTCGCCGATACGCTCGCACAGGTACAGCTTAGTGTCCTCAGGGTCTTTGTAGTAAAGACCGTAAGTGTACTCCATGCCGCGAGCGGCCGGAATCGGGTCATCTTGCGTGCCCGCGTGGGTAACGTCGATCACGACCCACAGCGCAGGCGTTGCGCTCGGCTTCCATCCCTCCTGCGAAGTGTGCTCCTGCCGACACTTGTAGAGCTTGCCGCCGTCGCTTACGCGGTTGCCCTCAATGTAGCTGACGGGATATGCCCACGCGGGAAACAGCTCAACGGCCTTTGCTGCGTCGCTGTCCGACAGACTCGTCGCCGCCGCCTCAATCATCGGTCGCAGCTCTGCGGCGCGCGCCATGGTCACGACCTCGCCCGTGAGGGCGACCACCGCGCCGACGGCGTTCTCCGCCTCCGTGGGCTTGCCCATCTTGATAGATACGGTGCCGTCGCGGTGGTCCACGATCTCGCCCGCGAGGCTGTACGCACTCATGTCCTCTTCGGTCACGACCTCTTCGGTCTGACCAGTTGGATTGCCGTCATTGTCGAGCTTGTCCTTCGTCTCGCGGAAGACGTTGCTCCACGGTGTGTTGTCAGGCAGCAGCGCCGCCGCCTGCGCATAGGGCATGGTGAGATGCACCGTCTGCGTCTCGCGCATATCCCAGTTGAGGTCTTTGTAGTTGTATATCAGCGTGGCGGGATACTCCTGCCCGTTCACTTTGATAAATTCTGCCATAGTAGGCCTCCTTTACACAATGGTGTTGGATTCATCCAAATAGTAAGTGGTGTTGATTTTTGGTGCTCCATTGAACGTGCCGCCCGTATTGCCAAACATATACACGAGCGCCCCGGAAGCTGTTGTCCCGGTTCCGTTTTTGGGTATGCGGTACGACTTGGTATATGTTCCAGACGCCGTGGTAGATAATTTGATTTTTGTACAAAGGTAGAACATGGAGTTGTAGCAGTTGATTTTCAGCGTGGTTGCAGGCAGCGACGGTACTGTCGTAAGGCTCGTACAACCTCGGAACATGGAGTTGTAGCAGTTGTTCGCCAGTGTGGTTGCAGGCAGCGACGGCGCTGCCGTAAGGCTCGTACAACCATAGAACATGTAATAGTAGCAGTAGCTCGCCAGCGTAGTTGCGGGCAGTGACGGCGCTGCCGTAAGGCTCGTACAACCTTGGAACATGTTGGAGTAGCAGTAGCTCGCCATTGCGGGGCGATTCCCGTTTTTTACGGTCGAATAGTCTAATAGGAGGTCGATATCCCCGTTGCAGGCGATATTTGTCCCAATAATGCTCCATTTTACGCTACTGGAAGTCGTTCCGGTTATTTTTGAATTTCCTGTCCCTCTGAGATAAATGTAATGATTTTTTTCAATTTCGCCGGAAGCAATAGCGCTGCCATCCCACATTTTCCATCCGCTTCCATTGGTATATTCTAATTTGCCGTCCCAGTTTTTTGGCGCGGAAATCGAAAATGGATTTGCAGATGAAAATTCTAATACTGTATCGAGGTCATCAGGCCAGCCTTTGACCCGCCGTTTCATCCTTGGATAGTTTACGATCATGTCCTCACCTCACGATGCAAAGCTGACCGGCTGAATCGACACATAAACCTCTATGGCTGCTGTCGGAATCTCGTCACACTGGAAGGTCAGCGAATCCGCCCCATGGCCGACGCACTGCACATAGCAGGAATTCCACGCGCTGTCATAGCTTTCGTCAACGGGGGAGCAGATCACCCTCTGCTTTGTGCCGTCAGCGAGAACGCCAGTCACGGTCACGCTCTGCTGCTTGGTGCTGGAATTCCAGCCCGTCACCGGCAGCGTCACCTTGCGCATGGTCGGCCCACCTTCTGGAATTTTCACGGTTTTCGCCGCGCTTCCGTCGTAGCTCGTCGTCGTATCGCCGATCTTGATGTTAAGTGCATTCGGGTTCTTGAGTGCCGTCGGAATCGTTGGGATATCGGACGCTCTCGCCAGCGTTCCAATCCAAGCGGCCCACTTTCTGCTAGCTCCGTTATACGCTACCACCGGATAATTCGGCGCGGCTATCGAACTTAACGAGCCGAGCGCGGCAAAGCCGAGCAGTATCATATCACGCATGTTCACCGCCGACACAAGCGGCAACACAAAAGGTACATCCGTCTCAGGAAATTCTGTAATCGCATACACGGCGTAGCCCGCCGCATAGGCCTCATACACTTCCGCAGCCGTTTTGTCGGCAGTTACGCTATTATTGTCTCCTTGCGTCACTGTCACATAAAATGTGCCTTTCACTTCGCCGGTTGCGCCGTTAACGCTTGTAACCGGCGCACTCTGCAAAGCGCTGTCTGCCTTGCCCAAACTCGTCTGCACATCCGACGCAAGGTCAGATTTGGCGACCGTGCTCTTAAAGGCCAAGCTCCCCAAATCGCCGAACCATTTTGCGATTTTGCCAAACAGCACGGAGAGCTTTTCCCCCGTCGCAATGTTCACCCGCGTGCTCGCCGCCGTGAACGCCGCCGTGACGTTGCTGCCGTCGCCGGTCTTGTCCAGCTTACCGGAAATGTCCTGGTGCTGTGTCAGATAGCCACTGTCGTTTTTAAGCTGCGAGGTTTTTGTCGGAATCAGCCCGCGAATGTAAGGATGCGCCGTCTTGCTCTCGTTGTGCGCCTTGATTTGTGCGGACACATCCGGCGTAGGGATTGCCCCGATAGCGTCATCCACATACTTAAACACGTCCTGATGCTTGCCTTGCGGGTCGTAGACGCTTGCGAGCATATCGCCAGCGCCTTGACCGTTCGCCCCGTTATAGACCGCAAAGTCAAACGTCGTGCCGTCCGTCAGGGTGATGGTATAGACGTCGCTCGTGCCGGGGGCGTGCGTACCGCTCTTGAGCGCGATGCCGGAAATGCCGTTGCCGGTTGCACCCTGCGGCCCTTGTGCGCCAGTGCCGCCGCGAGGCAGGCCGAAGACCAGCTTGTAAACATTGTCCACAAGGGACTTGCTTACCGTGGCGGGCTTGCCCGTCTCAAGTGTCACCGCCTCGACGATCATGTTGACGATGGCGTCGCGCGCCGCCTGTGCATCGGTCTTTGCCGTTTCCGCCGCAGACTTGGCAGATGCCGCGTCCTCGGCGCTCTGAGCGGCCTGTGTGGCTTTCTGCCCCGCAGCGGTCGAACTACCCGCCGCCGCGTCCTTTGCGCTCTCAGCGGCTTCCTGTGCCGATTCCGCCGCCGTTTTGGCGCTCTGTGCGCCGGTCTGTGCACTCTCCGCCGCTTTCTGCGCGTTGGCGGCAGCGGTCTGTGCAGCCTTTGCCGCCGTCTCAGACTTTGCCGCATTGGTTGCCGCTGTCTTCGCGGCCTGCACCTTCTCGTCAACGCCGGTCGCAGATGCAGCAGCCGCAGCCGCAGAAGATGCCGCTGCCTTTGCGGACGCGTCAGCCGCCGCAACCTTGTCGTCGATGCCCTGCGCAGCGCCCGCGGCCTTTTCAGCCGATGCAGCCGCCGCGTTAGCCGATGCCTTGGCGCTGTCGGCATACTCCTTGACGCCCTGCACCTCTGCCGCAACGGAATCCTTGGCATACTGCACGACCTGCGAGCCTCTCAGCTTCTTCGCCTCGCCGCCCTGCTCAAGCACAAAAAGGTCTTCGTTGGTGATCTGTAACGCTTGAGTGAGGTCGGAAATTGCTTTATCAGCCATCAGTTACCTCGCTTTCTGTCTCGGCAGCTTTCGCGGGCGGCTCTGCGGGTACGTGCGCCGCCTGCTGGTCGAGCCGCTCGAGGATCGCATATGCCTGCCGCAGCTCTCCCTTGACCTTTGCCATCTTCTCCGCGTCGTTTGCGGAGATCATCACCGAAGACAGCGTATTAAATGCGCTGTCAAGAATCTGCATTGCCTGCTTTTTCATAGTGTCTCCTTATCCCGACTCCCACCAAGAGTCGGTGTATATTTCTGCGTTGTAGGGTCTCCACGTGTCCGTGTAGATGTACGGCGTATACGCTCGCCACATATCCGTGTAGATGTACACCGCGCCGCCCGTAGTGCCGCCCTCTGTGGTAAACGATCCGCTGTCGGAATAGCTGGTCTCCACCCATTGATTGAGGTTGGTGTCCCAATAGCAGAGCACTGCCTCCCAATCGTAGGTTTTGCCGGGGGTAAGTCCGTCGAACGAATCCGTAAACGTGTTGTTCGCGCCGGAATCCTCGTTCGAGGTCAAGTAATACCCGTAGCCCAGAATGCCGGTCACGTAGATCGCACGCGCTCGATTATGGTAGCTGTCTCCGTAAAACGTGCCGTTGAGGACAGCTGTCGTTGACCCCGTCGCCGTAACGCTAACACTAAAACTTGCCATGCGTCACCTCACTGACGAAGGAAAAACAGTTTCCCCCAGTTACCGGCCGGTAAGATATTTCCGTACATCTGGCTACCGATATACAGCTCGCCGCCGCCGAGCGACACAATGTTGTTGGACAGCGTGATAAATCCACCGTAGGCGCCGCTGGCTTTTAGGTATACATTGGTCGCCGATTCCAGCTTGATACCGCCATAGAGGGTTTTGATGCCGACACCGTAGTCAACGTTCGTCTCCACAAGCGAAATTTCGCCCACTTTGGTATTGCTGTTTGCCAGGAGTTCCACCGTCTGGCCTCGTAACTTTTGCGCTGTGATAGAGGTCCCGTCGATGTACGTTGCGATCGCACTATTGACCTCGTTTGCGTTCAGGCCCGCGTTGTTGTCGACGTAGGTCTTCGTAGCATAATTCGAGCCGTCCTTGAGATCGCCGACGCGGATGCTGCCGGTCTGGATTTGGTCGGCTGTCAGCGTACCCTTGATATTCGCCGCATCGACGTACAGATTATCCGTCTTGATGCTGCTGCCGTTGATCTTGGTCGTGCCGCTCGCGTCCGTCACCGTCAGGCCGTCCAGCGTGGTTTTGACCTCAGTGTACTTGCCGTCGATGCCCTCGACCTTGAGCATGATCTCCTCGCTGGTCTTGGTGATCGTTGTTCGTGTCTCGGCAATCTTACGGTTGAATTCCTGTGTGATGTACCCCTCAGCCGGATATTCGTCTTCCATCTCCGCTTCTCCGGGGGAAGAAATGCCCGCATATCCGCGGCCATCATCAGAGAGTTTAGACAGCGGCGAATAAATGCCACCAACCGTCACGCCGTCGCCCAGCTCTGCCGCTGGATCGATGTTTGCTGCGCCTGCTTCGTACGCCTGATACTGGTAGCCTTTCATGGTTTGCAGTAAAGCATTTACCATTGGCTGCGTGGCGTGAGGGCAACTTGCAATGACCTCCATTCCGGTATCGTCGCCCGCCGTCAGGCTATTTTCGTCGTCCACAAGCAACGTCACACGGGAAATAGGCTTATACTTGCCATTGTCGGAAAAGCTTGTAATGTCGCCGCCGACGTAATATTTATCAGACAAGAATCCTCACCCCTCCAAACGTAATAGCGCTGCCCGCTTCTGTAATGAGATAGTTTGTCTCGGTAGGCATAGACAACAACGGAATAAGCAATAGTTTCCCTGCATCGGTAATAATCCAGTTCCCACCGTGCGCCGCAGCGATAAAGCATAGCTCGTTGCGGATGGTGTAATCATTTGCGGGATAGTCGATGGTATACGAGCTGTTGAGCACTGTGCGGCTGTCCAGTTCCACGCCCATCAACTGGCAAAAGATGTTTACAGCGTCAGGCATAGTCATCGGAAAGTTAAGCGACTGGTCTGGCTCCCACACAACGTCAGCCTTTCTCATAGCGTCGTATGCTTCAAGTTCCCAATAATCCCCATCGCAGGACCGGCGGTTGGTAAAAAACACGCCTTTGGGGATCCAGTCTGTCGCCTGACTTCCATTAACAAGCCTGAGATAACGCTTGATCGTCGCGGCTCGCGGTATGTTGTCCGCATACAGTGCCAGTTTTAATGTTGCGCAGCAGGCGTTTCCGATGCCGAATTCTTCAAACAACTGAGATTCGGCAGAGTGCGACACTTCCGCATCTTTGCCGTATTCCGTGCCCGCAACGTCGAATTTGTACTCTCGTTCTGTGCCGGGCTTGTGGAGCAGCTCGCGCCACAGCGCACTTGTTGTCTGCCCCATATCACACCTCGATCAAATTAAACGTCGCGCCGCCCCACACCTCATTGTCATCCGCCGCTTCCTCAAGCGTGCATTCCATCGACGAGCAGTAAAACGTGCTGGTTCTTACGCCATGCAAGTCGAGATATTGGACGGTGCAGGTGGTTTTATTCAGATCGTCATCGAGTTTTGCCAGCACGTCACGCTTGACGGAGCGCGTTGTATAGCTCAGCTTCCGTTTTGTGGTGATCTTGTCGCGCCGCATTTTGCCGTCTTTGGTACGGGTGGTCTTGTCGCTGTCAAGGTCGTTTCTGCTCCACCCGTACCCTTTCGTTGCGATTGCGGATGAATAATCCGTGCCGTTGATAATAAGGACTTCCATGTTTGCCCCTCCTTAATACAGCAGCACGGGCTTACCCGCCGCGCGTGTCATGTTGTTGATGTTCTTCACGGTGCTGCGTGCAATCTCCTTGCCGTCAAGCTGCACCACGACCGTGGTTGTGCCGCCGCCCGATTCTGCCATTGCCTGCTTGAATGCGTCAACCATCGTTGCAAGCGGCGTTTCGATGTTCGTCCCGCTTTTCTGGTCGCCCAGCACGGCAAGAAATTCTTTGTTGGGCGGGATAACCGCGCCGGTCGCAAGCGGGATCGCCGCAGTGTTAATGGATGGCATAGCAGCGCGGAATCCGCCGCTCCTTGTAGAGCCAAACCCACCGCCGCGGGAAGAATTGGATGCTGCAATTGAATTCTGCGCCTCAATAAATTTCCCTCTAAACCAACTGACAGCGTTTGCGACCCATGATTTAACGGTTTCCCATGCAGACTTAATGCCAGTTAGAAATCCGTTTATGATCGTTTTGCCGACCTCTTTCCAGTGTGAAAGTGAAAGCTTATTTGCGACGGTAGAATTCCACCAGCTTGTAATATCTCCCCAGACTTCTTTAATTTTGCTCAAAATTGCATCCCAATTAAGAGCCGCAGCGGATACGAGAGAAGCTCCACCGGCAATCATCAGCCCAAAGGCCAACGGCCATGCGGCAGGGCAGAAAATTGCAAGAATAATACCGAGTGCAAGCAAACTTTTAGCTGCAAACAAAAGGATATCCGTTAACTTCTGTTTTACGTTGCTATTCATTTCATTCCAGTTGAGGGCAACTGCCGTCGCAAGAGACGCCGCACCGATGATGATGAGTGCAATGCCAAGCGGGATATTCGCGCCAGAGAAGCACAACGCAACACCGATTGCAAGCGCAAATGTACCAATCAAGACGAGCATGTTGGTAAGTGTTTCTTTTGTCTTGTCGTACATTGCATTCCAATTGATAGCAACCGCTGTCGCAATCATTGCCGCCCCCACCGCCATAAGCCCGATACCGAGCGGGATGTTTGCGCCGGAGAAGCAAAGAATTGCACCAATCACAAGTGCCGCAGTCCCTAAAATAAGCAAAACATTTGTTATTGCGGCTCTCAACTGGTCGCTCATCGAATTCCAGTTAAGGGCGATTAAGGAAACAAGACTAATTGCTCCTGCCGCCATAAGCGCAATACCGAGAGGAATGTTTGCACCAGAGAAGCAAAGAATTGCACCGAGAGCAAGCAATGCGCCGCTTAAATACGCTGTAATTTCATCAATTTTTGCTTTGTATGCGTCGCTCGTAAACTGATCAAACACGGGGGATAAACGGTCTGCGAGAGCGGATGCCGCGCCGCCTCCGCCGCCCTTATCGTTTGATAATTGATTGATCTCGTCAAAGCTTGCCAGCGAACTAACGGTGCTCTTCGCCGCAGAGCCGACACTTTCAATTGCATTGGCTTCCTCGTACATACTCTTTGCAGCCGCCGCCGATTTTTTTGTAGTTGTCCCGAAAATCATTGAAACAACATTTGCAATCGCGCTCACAACGTTTGTGAGGATTCTTACCAATGCCGTAAATGCCGGAATAATTACATTGAGCAAAGGCTGCACGAGAGTTAACAATGCGCCCTTTAATTGACCTATCGCCGCCGCTGCATCATCGTTAGCCTGAATGGTTTTCCAGAGATAATTTCTGAGGACAGATAGCGCTTTTGCAATCATCGTAAACACGAATGCGCGAAGGGCAAGTTTCTTAACTCTATTTGCGAATTTATCCATATATGCTTCTGCGCGTTTGGTTGCTACGGACATTGCGTTAGTATTAGTCCCAGCCGCAGAGATTTGCGCCGAAAGCTCACCGGCTTTTTCTTTCGCACGATCAAGACTCGCGTTGTTCGCATTTATGTACGAATCCGCCTTTTCGATTTTTGCATTTACGGAATTCCACTCTTTTTGAAGCCCATTTACATATTGTGATTGTTCTTTAACTGCGCCTGACGTATAAAACGAATCTCCGCGCTGCATCTGGTCAAGCTTTGCTTTTGCGGCATCGAGTTCTGCGCCAAGCTGCTTTGACTGTTCAAGCAACGGCATTCTTTCTTGCTGTTTTTTATAGATTTTATCGTTGAGCGAATCGATCTTATTTACAAGTTTGTTAAGTTCTTTCTGCGCTTGTTTATCGTCCGCGTCTACAGCAATAACAATGGAACCATCTGCGTTGGCCACATGACCACCTCCTATTATTGTTGACTAAATTCGTTTATCGATATATAGTAGCGGGGAAGGGAGGGATTTCAGTGAAAACACTGAAAAAAATACTTTTTTTCTTTTTGGGATGGTTTTGCAGCACAATTGTTCTTCTTCTGTCGGAAGATATTTTCCCAAAAGGGCCAGACGGGAAGGTTGGGACGTTCGGGGCTTTGGTCATCGTCTTTTTGCCTGTCATCATTGGGGTTCTTTTTGTTATTCGCGTTTATCCGAATATAGAAAAATCAAAATCTCAACAAGCGCCATCCGCCAATCGAATTACTAAACTAAAATTGCAGTTAGTTTCAGGGCTTGATCTGCCAAGCGGTTCTATTTGTTCCGCGTCACTTTCTAATGATTTAATTGAATTCTCTGCAAGCGGACAAACGTTTTCGCTTCCAACAGATAAGCTTATCGACGTATCGGTGATGACCCCGCAAGAAATCCAAACGCAATATGTTTCCAGCGTTGGCGGAGCAGTTGCCGGAGCTATTTTTTTAGGGCCTCTGGGCGCAGCTCTCGGCGGGTCTGCTAAGAAAAAGACAATGAAAAACAAGAAACGATTTTTGGTAATCACTTACTTTTCCAGCGAAACAAAATACATCGTCTTTGACGTAACGGTTCGCCCGCAAGATGGTAAAACGGTTGAATCCCGATATAAGTCTTTGAAAAAGGCCGATAAAATCATGGTTGATCTGTAAGAATGCCAGCCCTCTATGGGCTGGTCTCTTTTTTCCCTAACCACATATCAATTGTTCTATTTTCTTCGACCGTTCGATGCTCTGGGAGGTCAATGATATCTCGATTCCTCCGGTAAAACTCTCTGTCGGATTTGTCGAGTGCTTTTCCTCTTGCTTGCAAATCCCTAATTCGGATCACCTGGGAGAATAAACAGTCCCCAATTTCCATATATGCGCTAAGAAATGTCCACCAATGGACGCCGCCGGTGTTGGCTTCTGGGTCGTATTCCATTGCTCGAATTTCATAACCAAGAATTCGGTTTACTGGCGATACGACAAGAGAAAAATCTTTTCCCCAATCAACAAGTTTGGGCTTCTTCTTGCCGTTGTCGGCATTCTGCCCGCCATTAGCAAACCAATAGAATTTCTCTATCGCTTCGTCATAATCAGGCAATGCGTCAAAATCCATGTAAAAACGATTGAGGACAACATAAGCGCGTTCTTCATCATCTAAGGCGTCATCATTCAGCGCATCAAAGATATCCAACATTACGCGATAATCGTAGCGGATATCAAACCATTCGCCTTTGATTTCAACCTTTTTGGGAAGCCCGTACTCCATGCTGCAATACCGCCTTTAATGGTTTTTATTTCGATCCAGATACTTTTTAATGCGCGGGTTGGTGAATTTCTGTTCTCTGGAAAACGACGTGTCGATCTCGTCCATAATGGCAAGCATAAGATTGCACCAAACAGGCACACCTTCCGCCATTGCGTATACATTCATGCCGCCAAACAAAGCGTCTGCGACGGGGGCATCAAACACGCTATCGATAATTTTGCGCATTTCCGCATCGCGCTCACGAGCAAAAGCAAAAATCTGCTTTTTATCCCCCATCTTCTCGATCTGGGCCTTATATCCTTCCTGCTTTTTGTCCAGCTCTTCAAACGCGAGATAAAGCCGCTCGACAAAGTTGCTATCGGTCGGGTTAAACGACACATCGCACTTCCCGTTGATGGTATATGTTACAAGGCCGTCTCCAAAATTCAGTTCCATACTTACCTCCGAAATGAGGGCTGACAAACGCCAGCCCTCTTTGATTTAGTCCTCTGTAAACGTAACAGTGCCGCCGGAAATGGCCGCAGTTCCCGTCTTGCGCGTGCCGCCAAGCGTCACGTCGATAGGCATACCGATAAAGCCGCCACCCTCGCCGCCGAGGGAAGAGGGCTTAACCATGCAGGACGAATAGCGCTCCGCAAATACTGCCGTATTCGCCGTGCCTGCATAAGCGTGGACAATCAGCACGTCCTGATTCGCCAGCGCCGCCGCGTTCTGCTCCTTGACCGCGAGATTCCAAATCTTGACGATGGCAGGATCCCCAGCGTCCAGATCGGACGGGTCAAAGGTCTGCGTGATGATGGGTTTCTTCATGGTCGTGCGCGTCGTGCCAAGAATATCCTTCGAGGAATCCTCCTGCCAGTCGTATTCCATGCTGGAATCCGTGACGCGCGTACCGAAGGGAGACCATGTGGGAGTTCCGGTTTCGCCCGTGTTAAGACACGCGATCAGAAGTTCACGGTCTACGGTCTGCCCCGCCGGAGTGTTAAATGTCGTATCAGCCATTTTTAATCACCTCGTAGTTCATTTTCATAAGGATTTGGTGATCCTCGTCGCCGTTCTCATACATGGCGAAAAGAGAGGATCGCGTTGTAGGCTCAATACGGATGACGCGGCGACTGTCGCCAATGTCAGGCGGCGTTTCGCTTGCTGCCCAATCGCCCAAGGCGTTAAGCAGCTCGTCAGCCTTGAGCCGTTTGTCGTTGCTATTCCCCGGTTTCATGCGGTAAATGACCTTGAATTGGTATTCCGCCTGATACCCGCCGAGAATGTATTTCTTGACGATATACGCCGCCTGAATCGTAGACAGCGCCATTGCCGGAGTATCAGCGGGAAGAAATTCGAATCGAATCAAATCAACCGGCTTATCCGGGAACGTGTTTAACCACGCAAGCAGCTTGCGGGAGACCTGATCTTCCTCCGCCGCCGAAACCGTCTTTTTAACCTGTTCCAAATTTCTTCACCGCCTTATCTGCTACGCGCACCCACTTATCAAGGTTTTGCGCCTTAGATGCTTCAAACCAATGCGATTGTGCTTGTGGATTGACATCCGTCCTGAACACCAAATTCCGATCTGTCGTTACCTTGTGCTCGCCTTTTCGCACCCAAGAGCTGCCGGTTTCAGGGTCTACCATCAGCTTACCGTTATAGAGGTATCGGGCATAAGGCCCAGGATATACAATGCTGTTTCCGATAACTCTCGTCCTGTTCATAAGCCCTGCGGCAGCCCCAGAGGACGGCACAAATGGACGCGTGTCTGTCTCCACCTGTACCGCAACTTCGTGTTCTGCCTTTGTACAAGCCCTTGCAGCGGCTTCTTTCACCGCATCCATGCCGGAAGTGTCAACGGTAAATTTCAGTACCATGTTATTTACCACCGCACTCAAAATGCTGCATATCCGGGCTTCCGTAGTCCATCATGTCAACTTTGGTGAGGTTGTAGCAGTCATCGTGGCTCAGAACGACAGTCATGTTGTCCGACACAAACTCGCCCTTTACAAAGCACGTCATGCCACCGTTACCCTTGTATGAGAGCGTCCATAGGTTAGACTTGTCCGCCGCTTTGAAAAACGATTGCGGGCCGATATAGGTTTTCGGCTTACCTGTTACCCCGTCCACCGCTTCCACGGAGAACGGGATATACAGATTTACAGCGTCAGCACCTTCAAGGCCGCTTTCGCGCACGTTCACGCCTTTAGACGCTTGGAGCATCACACCGCGCAGGATCGTGGTATAGACTTTCTCGACCTCATCAAGAGTTGTCGGGTCGATCTCCTGCACGATGTTGTAGATCGTTACAGTGTGGGGAGCGTACATCTATACACACCTCCGCGATACAGCAGCCCAGTATGGGCAAGGTATTCCATGCACGTTTCTGCCAGCAGTTTCTTTGCCCCGTCCGTCGCATTGAGGGCAGACAAAGCAGATTCCCCGCCTGTTGCAAACGTTCTGGAGTGACTGCCTACCGTTTCGCTTTTTACTTCCGCATCATTTGCCGCGGCATTGGCAAGATTTTTCATTGCCAGTGCTTGTGCGGCTTCGATAACCGCGTACTTATCCACCAACGCGCAGCAGCACATCTTCACTGCGTCCAGATCGGCATGGTCTTTTGCCATGTTGCGCGTGTAGTAGTCGAGGAAGGAGCTGGCACGGACAACAAGACGCGGAAAGTCGTTTTTGCTCACGGCGCCCATATAGGTACCGGTGTAGTATGTATAATCAGCGTATGTCATACGGGTCAGCTCCTTTCAGATTAAGAAACGGTAACAGTGGCAGTGCCGGTCTTCGTGCTGTCCTGCTTGGACTTGGCCGTAACGGTGATACTGGTCTTAGTCTCAGCGGAGTCGATAGTCAGCAAGCCGTCTTCGCTGATCTTGGACTTCGTGCCATTCTGGCTCCACTCGACCTCGCCGTTGATAATGCCCTCGCCGGTAACAGCAGCAGTAAACGACTTGCTGTCGCCCTTTGCCATCGTCGCGGTAGCGGGCGAGACGGTAACAGTAGAGATGTCGCCGCCCTTGCCGTAAACAGAGAACGGGAACGGATTTGCCTTTTCCGCGTTGTAGGCGTTGATGGGGTTCGCGATCTCCCAGCCGAGACGCATGACTGCGCGCAGCGCCACCATATCGTTCTGCATGAGGTTGTAGGTGATAGCCTTCGTGGTGGGATCCTGAATAACGCCCTCGGTGAAGATCTTGAAGGTCATGTCCTGACGAATGGCATAGACAAGCTGGCTCCAATCGCCGACGATCATCTGAGCCTGGGCGGGGTCAAACGCACCGTTCATGGGGAAGTACATATCCATGCCGTCCAGACCGTAGCGGGTAGCGCCCTGCATATCGGTCTTGAAAATAGGCTGGCCGGAAGTGTCGCGGAGACCGCGCAGCTTACCGCGCATCTGGATAGCGGACATAACGCCATTGGGGTTGAAGCCGTCCAACTCGACCTTAGAGATTAGACCGCCATCGCCCATCACATCGGCGTAGATGTCAGAACTGATAGGCACGCCGTTACCGGCAGCGATGGCAGCGGGAACAACGCCGGTGCGCCAAGTGCTGGGCTTGTTGGTGCCGAACAGGATAGCGGCGTCGATGACCTTGCCGAAAGCCTCGGTCAGGCGCGGCTTAACTTCGCCCCAAATGTCATAGTCCGCATCGTCGAGTGCCGCCTCGGGAATGGGGACAATGACTGCGATCTCCTCGGCGTACAGTTTCTTCTTGTCCCACGCCATCTTGGTGGTCTGCTTGAATGCCTCACCTGCGCCGCCGTCAGTGGCTTCGCCATTGACAAAATACGCAGAGGGGAGCGCGTCAAGCACGTTGATGGTCTGCGTCTTGCTGGACATATTCGCCAGACGACGGCCCATGCGCAGGACAGCGGATTCCGCGATAGCGCCCTGCATGATCTCGCGGGTTACGGGTTCCGGAATAAGTCCGGAAAGTGCGGAACGATCAATAGTTGCCATGTTGTAATCTCCTTTTCGTTACTTGAGTGCGCCGCGGATCAGATTGTTCATCGCGGCATTATTTGCATTCGGTTTGTCGCCGCCGCCCACAGGAGCCGTCCAGTCAAACTTGACTTTCTGACGATTTTCCGTGAGCTTATCAACGGCCTGCTCAAAAGTGGTCTTGTCGTCCATCATCCTGAGAGCCTTAAACGCGATAAACTCCGCTTCCTCGCCGGTTAGCCCCTTGGAAAGCACATACTTCTCGCGCTTGAGCTGCTGAACTTCGGCCTGCGCTGCGGTCAGGGCGGACTTGTTATCCGCAAACTCCTTTTCGCGCTTTGCCTGCCGCTCCTGCTCGGTCTGCTGACTGTCTTTCCATGTGCGATACGCGGTCATCTCGTCCTCGCTGGGGTACTTTCTCCGTTCCCGGTCAAGCCTCGCCTGAATCATCTTGTCAACATCAGCCTGAGTGAACGTCTTTTCCTGCTCTTGCGCAGTCGTTCCCGTGCTCTGCACGGTGGTTTCTTCTGCCATAAAAATCTCCTTGTTTAACGACCTGTCGGTCAGTGTTGATAAAACAAAAGAGCCAACCTGTAAGCGTTCCTTACAAGTTGGCTCCTATTGCCCTTTCCCGCGCCCTATTGCGCGGGAGTGCTATATTTAATTGTTTTCTTCACCTCTAAGACAATGTACCCATCGCCTTTTCGTCGTATCTCTGCATCGTTGCCGCGCTTTAGAATAGCTTGCACGGCCTTGATGGCTTCGTCAAAGTTCAATATTGCATCTTCGTCCTTTCCCACTGTTCAGGCAGCCCCGCAGCCTCGCTGAACGCCTTGTATTTCGCGTTTAACCGCCGTAGCCGTATGTTTACCGCCCGTTCTTTTTCCGTCAATCCTGCGGCCTTGTAAGCGGCTTTCTCGCGCTTTAGATTACGGATTGTCCGCTCTACGCGCCGTTGCATCTGTGTTGCTTCGTATGCGGTGTATGTTTTCCCCTCAAAAGTGCAGCCGAGCCCATCGTCGATATGCTCAAGCTGCTTATCGGTATAGGTGCGCTCCATAACTCCTTCAACAAACGCCGACCAGCTATGCCGACAATTTGCTCCAAGAATACCGGTCACATCTCCAATGCCGCATGTGCTTTCAAAATCTGGATATTCCCCTTTTGACGCGTCGGGGTATTTCTTTGTAAATTCAGCCCATCGATACAGTTTGCCTTGCCATTTTTTGTGGTTTTCCCACCCTTTAGGCCCATCGATATCACGCGCTCCGGCGTGCGCCTCTACTTGCACAAGGTCGGTTTGCAAAAAGTCCATAGACTGTTCCGAGTATTTACGGTTTAGCTGATTTACCGCCGTCATAACCGCGCGGCGGGCAGCCACATCGATCTGGTCGCGGTGTCCGCTCTCATAATCCACGACTTTTAGGCCGCTTTGCGCCAACTGACGCACCGCCGATTTGATAGCCTGATTGTAGCTGATAGCGCCGCTCTGGATTTGCATTGTCGCGTTATCCAGCGCCCATTGGTATGCTTTGGCAGGTGACAGCATTGTGCGCCCAGCGTCCACTAAAAAGCCCATTGATCGCGTTATATTGCGCATTGTTTGCTTTGTCTGCTCGTATATTGCCCAAGTATCTTCTACGCTTACCAGCGTTTCCGGCTGCGTGATGTGCGCAAGGTCAATAAGCTCGGTGTAATACTTCTGGTTGCGTTCCACAACATCGTCAAGCAGCTCATTCAACTTCGTTTCACTGATACCGGAAGTTTTGCGAATTGCTTTCTCAATCTCTTTTAGGTCGATGCCATGTGAGCGAAGCACGCGAATGTCTTGCACGGTTACTTCGTTCAGTTGGTCTGACGCTTTGAGACGGGAGCAGATTTCTTCCAGCAGCGTGATTTCAAGCGCACGGAACAATTCTGTCAATTCTTCCGGCATTGCGTCAAGCAGGTCTGGGCTAAAAGGGTAAGGCCGCATACGCCGTCACCTCACTCAATCTCTTCTTCCGGCTCTTTTGTCATGGCCTGCATCTTCGGAAGCTCCGCCTTTGCGGTTTCCTCGTCCTCGTTTTTGTACGTCATGCGCATTTCATAATCGTTGAGGATCCCAGCAGACAAAAGCTGCATATCGCGCGCAAACTCAGCGTCTTTGTCCTGGAAAATACTGTCGTCAAAATCAATACTAATTTCAATATTTTCATCCAGTCCGGCGTTCATGGTCGTATTGCCCAGTCGGAGGAGAACCCTACAAAGTTCAACAAGCACCTGCTCCAAGATGATCTGGTGCTTTCCTCGCGTCTTTGCAAGCTCACTGTGCGTACTGATAACCTGCGTCGCAGTCGCCATTACGGCTTGGTCGATCTGATAAAAGTTCGTGCCAAAGCCGCACTTGCTCCCCAAGATATTAAGCGCGAACTGAACCCCGACACTTAACTTATCGGAGTTAAGTGTCATGTCGATTGGCTGAATAACCGCCCCATCGCTTACATCTTCTGGCATAACGTAGTACACAAGATCGTTTTCATCAAACGCCGGTGTACCATCAAGAAATTTACTCGCCGCAGGCTTAACCATAATGCGTTTTTTGCCCATCACGAACTCATTGATGTAAGCATCATAGGCAATATCGGCACCTTCGAGTGCATCGATAGCATTGGCATAAACCGAAATGCCGGTTGGAAGCAAATAGTTGAAGTTATTCGCAATGTTAAGTCGGTCAATGACAAATTGACGCTTATCGCTTCCGGTATGTACAACAGGGGGGATGCGCTCAAAGCCCTTAACATTGGTCAGTGCTTCGTCTGCAAGTTGCTCATTATCATACCGATAAATGCGGTTCTCAATGACGTATTCGCCGCCATCCTCTTTTCTATGGATTTGCAGATAGAGGTAATCGCGCCCGCCCCTTGTAATTACAGAGGAAAACGCGCACTCGCTGATATATCCGTTCTGCCATGCCAGCGGGTAGATATTTTCGATAGTCACATAGTCCAGCACAATGCCGGATGTATTGCCGGGTACGATCTCGCCGTTCTCGTTGACCTCCTGCCCCACTACGCGGGGAATGTATGCCACCGTGCCAAGCGCAGACTTCATTTCCTGCATCTCATTCGCCTTAACAGCAAAATTGTTCTCCGTCAAGATGCGGTCAATAAATTCCTGCTCCTTATTCCCTTCAAGCGTTATCTGCACTTTTTCGTTCATGAGCAGATTCGCCCAATCCTCGCACAGTTTCTTTCCCATTCCAAGGGAATACCGCTTGCAGTTGACCATGCTTTCACCGTTACGGACGCGGTAATTGTGGAAGCCCTTTACATTTCCCTGATACCAGCTTTTCCACTCCGCAACCTTGCTGTAAAACGATTCGGGGATCGTGGTATAGCCAAGCTCGTTAAGTTTTAAGATAACTGCATTGCTCATGCGATAACTCCCATCCGGCGAGAAATCCGCTCTAAAGCGTATCTTGTGGCATCAATCAAATGGTTATTTGCATCAGGATACCCGCTGATGATGTCGCCGTCTTTATTCCGTTCGTATTCGTAATTTACAAACTCTTTATACGCGTTTGGTGTCCGGCGGCGGTCAATGACGATCTTGCGCCTCTGTAGCCACTTCATGCCGTAGTCCACGGAGCCGGGGCCTTTGATAGCCTCCTTTGCCGGAAGGCCAAGCGCCCGATAATCCGCAGTGCTCTTCGGCTCTGCGCTGTCACACGTGATGTACGCGTCGCCATATCCGCACCCTTTGATAATTCCGCCGCTCTCCTCGTTTGTCAGCTTATTTTTATAAATCTCGTCAATAAAGTAGATTGTCTCCCGCGCCCGGTCGTAGTGTAGCCGGATAAACGCAAATGGATCTGGATACCATCCCCAGTCAACACCTTGGTATATCTGGTCGAAGCTCCCGATCTCCTTGTCCGTAATCTCTCGCAGCTCCAAATTTTCAAACACATTTCCACCCGTGCCGACCGGAATGCCAAGATACTCGTGCTGATATGCACGCTCGTCTGTCTCTTTGAGGTGTTCCGCTTCTGCAAGAAACTGTTCTCCCAGCCATTCAGGCGGTGCTTGCAGATATGTCGACTTGTGGCACAAGCGATCATCCCGTTCTTCCAAGCTATCCTTGTTTGCCCAGTTGTCGCGCGAAATTGGTGGGTTATAGCTTTCAAAATTCCAAAACACCGAGCCGCCGCGCATGGTCGACTGCAAAATGTTTCGGATTTCTGCGCGTCCGGCAAACTGGTCTTTTTCTTCAAAGTGCGTTACGGCAATGTAGCCAAACGGCACCTTGATAGACTTGATCTTCATGGGATCGTCAGCACCCCGAAACATGATCTTCTGCCCGGTAGGCTTGTATATCAGCTCCATCGGGGAGACTTTAGCTTCCCAGTACGCCGCCATACCCAATTCGCCGATTGCCCAAATATACTGGGCATAAACGCTATCGCGGATCGTGTTTGCTACCTTGCGCAGCACAAGCGCATGCGTTCCCGGATTGCCAACCAGCAGAAGCGGGACGATAATTGATACTGTGGAGGATTTCAGCGATCCGCGCCCGCCGCTAAAATCGTAATGCGTGTGACCATGATGGAAAATGTCATGCGCAATGTCATAAAAAGCAGGCCCGATCTTTTCTGACAAGAGGATATCAGACATCGATAATCACCTTAACGACGGAATCAGCGGCAGAATTGTCTTGCTTGTCAAACACGCCAGTATGCTTTGCAAGCATTTCGAGCGCCTTTAGCTTGTTCGCATATTTCAGGTCGCTTTCCGTGCAATCAGACGCAGGCTTGTCCGCGATTTCTTTTAGCTTTTCAATCACATAGTCCTGCGTTACTTCCGTCCGCTTCTGCCTTTCCGCCTTTGCTTTTTGGATAGCAGCTGAAACGTTACCATTCGTAACTAACTGCCTACCTTTCTCAGCGTTCTTATACCCTGCTCTCGCGGCGGCTTGAGTGGCATTTAAGTCCACAAGATACTCTTGCACAAACCGCTCTTGTTTTGCTGTTAATGGCACTCATCACCACCTCTTTTGTCGTAGTTTTTTCTCTCCAATGGCGCGCGGGGCGCGCCCGCCCTCTCTTTTTTTATTTTTTCTTTTCTCTTCTTTTGGTGGATTATAGGGGGAGAGATAATAAAGGGGTTTAAGGGGAAAAAGAAGAGAGGGGGAAGAAAGGGGAGATTTTCTTCTCTTTTCTTCGCCCGCAACTCGCCGCGATCTGCCGCAAGTTTCCTCGAATTGCGGCTCGCTGTCGTGCTGCGGTCTAATTCCATCCGCCCGTCACAGTCCATTGCCGCTTTGATACGCCGATAAGCGTTGTCAAATTATTTTTGCTACCAGCCCCCGCCCCTTGGCCTTACATAGCAGACTTTACCCGCCCCGATGGGCTACAACGCCGCACTCAGGGCAGCGGCCATCCTCTTTTGGCACAAGCGGCAGGGGTCGAACCTGCATATCTGGGAGTCAAAGTCCCATGCCTTACCATTTGGCTACGCCTGCGTATGTCCCCGCTGGGCCACATCGTCGAGAGGTGCGCGGGGTCCTGTGCCGCATGAGAGGTGCGACCTCTCGGCCCTGATCTTGGGCTGCATCGTGCGTGCGGCATATCGCGGGGGACGGTGTGAAAAGATGAAAAGCACCGCGCCCCGCTATGGCGCAGGAGGTAAACGCCATAAATGAGAGAACCACAAAGGCTTTTGCACCTCTGCGATTCTATTATCTCATAAGCAAATGGCTTTTTAAGGCCAACTTTTAATCATCGAGCAGCCCGTAGTTCCGCGCGACGCACTTAATAAAATCCGTATGCCATCGTCTCGCCGTCCGGTCGGAACAGTTAACCGCCATCGCCGCACCTTCGAGCGTGTGGGTCTTGTCCCAAAACACAAGGCGGATAAACTTTAAGCGCTCTTCGCCGTCTTGCATTGACTTTGTTTCGCTCACCGCTTTTCGCACAGCGTTGTTTTCTAATAAAGACACTCCGTGCAACTCCTGCTCTCGATTGGGGGTATAGCGGCGGATAATTGCTTTTACATAGCCCCACCAGCTGTAACGAGGTTTACTCATGGCGTGCCACCTTCCTTTTCACCCACACCCACAGATTCCGCCACGGGTGGGATTCTGCGTAATTGGCGCGCTGCTCGGCGTTGCTCCATTGCTGATGCATATAATCACGTTCTTCTTCAACTTGTCGGCAGCCCACCGTCATTCTCGATACCTCTGCATTTGCCCGCCCAAGCGCCGCCTCAGTGTCAGCAAGCTTATTTCGCAGCGTATCCAAGTCCGCTTTCAGGTTCGCGATCTCGTTTGCCTTGTTGATGACCTCGCCGTTCATCTGGTCAAGCCGCTCGGTCAGCGTGCCGATCTCTCCACGCAGCTTTTCATTTTCCTCGGCCAGTTTTACGCCGTCCTTAAAATGTGCCGCCGCCTCAGCTTCCGCTGCCCCCTGCTTTTCCTGTGCTTCCTCCACCATTTTCGCCATCTGGTCTTTGGTGTACTTCTTGATGTTGATGCTCATAATTTGGCTCCTCCCATTTTCATTTGTTCCCCGCGTCCCCGGTCGCTCACGATGCTCACGACCTTGCAGTCGCCGTATCGCTCGATATCCATGGCGATACGATCCTTGATGCCCTGCGCGTCGGAGGCGGGGACGTTGGCTTTAATCGTGATCGTCAGCATATACGTACGACCTTCTTGCCGTCCATCTTCACGCCGCAGTTGGGGCAGTACGGCTTGCGATAAGTTCGTTCTCTGCCGCTGTCGCAGATAGCAACAACCTCACCACAGTTTGTGCAATACCAATCGCCATCCGCATCTTGTTCCCACCGACCATGCACCACCGGGGCAACATCGGCGGCGGGAGCATCTTCAATTTCAAACTCATCTGAGAGCCGCTTAAATACGTACTCAAGGCAATATGAACCGAACCCAACGTGATAATCTTGATCTACCGGGTCAAAATACAAGATGTTGAAATACGGCCTGTCAGGCGTCCCTGAAACAAAAATTTTTGCAAAGCTGGTCTTTATTTTGTTCTTGTGGGTGCAAACATCTGCACTCTGCATTTCTTTTTCAGCCATTGTCAGCCCTCCTGTTCGGCGAACACCCGCTAACCCACCTTGCACGGCAGCACCACCACGCGTCCATCCTTGTCGGCCTCGTCCAGCTCACGCAGACGGTCATCCAGCAGCCAGTTTTTCACATACTCCCAACTGCAATTATAATCAATTCCAACATCCATCAGGATATTAGACATTCGTTTAGACTCTTCCGGCGTCAGCCCCGTTTCCTCGTAGGCTGCAAGACGCTCCACACACGTCTGTCTGTACGCGCTTTTTGCCACACGGTCATTGCAATCATTGCCACTGTAACAACCTGCCGGATAATTGTAATCCGCTGCGCCGCTTGCGAGATATTTTGTCAATCTCTCCATCACTCCACCTCCTGCATCTTACTAATCACTTTTCGGATCACGTCGCCACCGTAAGCGTCTTTTGTCAGCTCCAAAAATTCCGTCAGCGTCATCATGCCGTGCTCGAGGTCGACGCCGTAGTCTCGGGCAAACTGCTTTCGCCCCATGTCACACGATCCGGTCAAGCGATGATGCCAGTCGTAAAAATACTGCGTCGGATACGTTTTTTCACGGTCTGTCTCTCGCAGGAACGCATCTATACGCTCGTCTTCCGGCATATCCTCGAAAAGCTTGTCTCGCAACGCCTCCATTGCTTCGCGCAGCGTTTCGCCATGCGCGAAAATGTTGTCCTGCTTGACGATGTAGCACGGTGTAAGCGTCAAATCACCGTTCAAGATTGCCCCGTGCGCAGTGTTGCCGCGCACGGAACGAATCAGCGTATTGACACCGTCAATTCGATAAACCGTTTTCCGGTTGAAACTCTTAATTCCGGAGCCGTAGCCGGAGCCGTCGCCGGAGCCGTAGCCGTAGCCGGAGCCGGAGCCGGAGCCGTAGCCGTCGCCGGAGCCGTAGCCGTAGCCGTCGCCGGAGCCGTAGCCGTCGCCGGAGCCGTAGCCGTAGCCGGAGCCGTCGCCGGAGCCGTAGCCGTAGCCGTCGCCGGAGCTCACAGGCAAAAAGGCTTTAATCTTCTCGTCAAGCGTCATCTCTTCCACTCCTTTACGCCTCGAAGAGACGCAGATGCCGTGTCTGTGCACGGGATGATCTGGATCGCACCAAGCACGGTCATTTCCGGAATCGTCACGGTAAAACGGCAGTTGCCCGGTGCTTTTGTACCGTCCTGCGCCAACTGCTCCACGGCACACGCGCCGTCCCAACTCCACAGCTTACGAACATCGGTCATGGTAACCTCGGAGCCGTTTCGCTCCTTGATCTTGCCGAAAAACACGCCTGCGCGGTCGCAGCGAACGATATAGTCCTGATTGTTGTTCATGATAAAAATTCCTCCTGATTTTTTTAAAATTTAAAGCTCTATCTGAGCCTGATTCCGTTTACCTCCGCCTCCGCCGTAAAGTAACGGTGGTGCTCGTTGATGTAGACGATACGACCGTGTACGGTTCTCAATTTTTCAAATCCGCAGATGCCGCTCGCGCCCTCAAAGGCTGCAGGCTTCCAGCTAAATGGTTCTCCGATGTACATAGTCAGGCCTCCTTTTTCCGTTTCTTCCAGCCGTCACATGGCACGTCGGAATCAGGCGGCGTGAATACCGGGTAGCCTTTGCCCATGCCCCAGTTGTAGTCTTTGTCTCCATAACGGAAGCAATAGCCATAGATGACGGCCTCGTCGCTGCGAACGAACGGCTCTCTCAGTGCAGCGTAGCTCCGACACGTCTCGCAGCTATGTACTGCTCCCTCGTGAGCCTCTGCCCAAAGCTTCGTTTGCTCTTCCGTGGTCACGTCAAGGATTTTTCCCATTATGCGTCCTCCCCAAATCTCAATTTTGTTACGGCAATGGGGAACTCTTCAATCTCGCTTGCCCAGCGTGCCGTGCCCTTGCCGTTGTGCCGCTCAAATACCAGTGGGAACCCGCCGATGCCGTCGAACAGGCTCCCCATCGTAACAGGACGCAAATATTGCGCACTGATACGCTTTGCCAGGAAGTCCCAAAATGGCAAGGCGATGGAATTCCCCAGCGCCTTATAGCGCGGACTGTCGCTCGGCTTGCGCAGTTTGCCCTTACTGTCGCGCCACTCGCCGATGTCCGTCCAGTGGTCTGGGAATCCTTGCAGCCGCTCGCATTCCATCGGCGTGAGGCGGCGCACAATCATTCCGGTTCGGACGGTGTTTTGCAAATTCAGACTTTGCCCTACGCTTTCTTTTGCTTGCAGCGTCCCGTTGATCTCGCCCCCCTCGGTGAAATTGCGGCAATCAACACTGCTGACCACTAAATCGGTGCTATCCTTGTAATCTCGCTGCTTGCAGTTGCTCGCAACGTCTCCCTCGCGGTAGTCCCCGAAGCCCTGCATTTGATAGCAAACCGCCGGAACCTCGCCGAAGGTGTGCAGCGCAGAACACGGCTTGTCCGGTCCGACGGTGCTGCGGTTATTCGGCTGATTGTTCCCGCTCATGCCGGCCGCAGCGGTCAGCGTAGGTGCTCTGTCGTCGCTTCGCACCTCGGCCCCGCCTTGCTGTGTTCCCATGCAGAAAATCGCCGGGTTATTTACTCCGCCGCCAACGCCACCTTGTAGCGTCGGGGATGCTCCCTCTGTGCCAAAAATCCGTTTGCTTTGGCAGTCCCACTGCGTCAGACAGTTTTGGAAAATCGTCTGGTCGTTGCTGGTGCCGAGCGTTCCGCTCTTGTCCTCCTGAACTAAAGCGCCTTTTCCTCCTCCGTCACAGCCCCCCCCTGATTCGGACTGCATAAGAAGCACCGCTTTTAGTGTTTCCGGCAAGTCTTTCCCGCGCCGTTCCGCTCTCCGCAAAATGCCTTGACACGCTTTTGCGCTCAAAGAGTATTTCTCCTGCGGTGTCTCCTCCAAAATCTGCGACAACCGAGATACGACGGCGACGTTGGGGGACTCCCCAGTGTTGCGCGTCATGCACTCGCCAAGCCACGCTCCATCGTCCTCCCACTTCATCGTGGTAGCCACCCCAGGTGTTCCAGCCTTTTTCAGGCACTTCAATATCGGGGGCTTCCGGCTCTGCGATGCGGATGATCTCTTCGAGGACTGCCGCGAAGTCTTGTCCTTTGTTGCTGCTGAATGCTCCGGGCACGTTTTCCCAGACCATAAACCGAGGTCGGACCATGTCACCTGTTCGTCCGTTCGCTTTGTCATGTGCTCTCATCTCCTTCACGATGCGGATCTGTTCCATGAACAATCCGCTTCTTGCGCCGGCTAACCCGGCGCGTTTTCCTGCAATGCTCAAATCCTGACACGGTGAGCCTCCCGTGATAACGTCCACGGTCTCGATCTCCGCGCCGTTGATTTTCGTAATATCGCCGAGGTGCTTCATCTTCTCCCCTCGCATTCCCCGAACATCTCCCGGAACGTCAGGCCCGTCAAGTCTTCCAGCGCCAGCAGCTTTTGGATGGTCGGCTCGATATCGCCCTTGACATATTGACTGATGACCGACGCGCTGATGCCCGTTGCGGCGGCGAGCGTCGTCTGGTTGTAATTCGTCGATTCCAAAAACGCTTTCAGCCCCGGATATGGGCAGCGCTCCCACGGCGTTTTGCTCATAACAAATCGGCTCATATCACTCGCCCCCTAACAGCGTTTCAATCGGGACGTTCAGTGCTTCGGCGATGTAAAGATACGTCGATACCGCGCCGTATCGTCCGCCTCGCTCAATGCAGGAGATCGTGCTGTCCGCTATTCCAGCCCTTTCTGCGAGGGCCTCCTGATTCAGCCCGCGCATCTGCCGCCACGCCTTGACGCGCTCGCCGATGCGCTGCTCGGTCGGGATAGGCCCCTTCGGCGCTTTATCCTCGCTCAGGAAGTCCGTCACACGGATGCCCACGGCCTCACAGATGCGCTCGCACAACGGGATGGTCGGCATAATGCGCCCATACTCATAATTCGCAAGCTGCCCCTGCACAAGGCCACACATGGCGGCAAACTGTGATTGGCTCATGCCCCTTGCTTTTCTAAGGTTGCGGATCCGCTCCGCAGTGTCTTTTGCATTCATCTTTTCGCTCCCTTTATTTTCTCAGCTTTTGGCCACGCCGCGTTTTGAACTGGCGCGCTCCCAAATAATCGTCTTTTGCCTGCGTCTGCCGCTTCTCTTCGGCCTTCGCCGCCCGGACCTTCGCAATATCCTCCGCATAATGCGGGCAATGGTCCTGGCAGCCGGGATAGCGCACGGGTGGCAGGCAGCTGTGGCAGTGCTCAAAGCTCATCTCACACCTCGCGGATCGTGATGCCGTACTTGTCCTGCATCAGTTTCTTTTTCAGCAGATAGTCTTTCGTTTTCACGCCCTTTGCGTCCTCGACCTCGCGCAGCCAATGCACCGTGCCGTTGCAGTCCGGCCCAGTTGCTCGCTCGTAAACAAAATCCGCGCGGTAGACCATCGGCTTGATTCTCTCGCCCTCGATGGTCGTGTATCCCTCAACGAGCGTAAAATTCGCTTGCAACCGTAAATCGCGAATCTTGCCCATCGCGCGCAGCACTTTCAGCTCGCCGAACCGCGCCGCCTCGCGCTCGGAATCAAACTTGATGCCGTCGCGCACAACCTTGCGGTTGCCGTACTTGCTTTTCTTCGACTTCTGTTCGCCCACCAGTTTGTCAAGCACCTGCTTCTGCGCCTGCGGCCCCAGCCTCGCGAGGTCAGCTGATGTCAGCGCCATCGTCGGCCTCCCTGATTCGCACTGGCAGGACCATTTTGACGTCCTCGTGGTTGGTCTTGATCGTAATGGGCCCAAGTGGCCCACGGAATTCCAGAATAGCAGGCTGCTTGAAGGCACCGCCGACGCTGGCCTTTGCCGCCTGCAACGTCGAGAGAAGATACTCGGCATTCACGCCGATACGGAATGTCGGTTCATTGGGCAGGACTTTTTCCCAATCCAGAAACGCTCCAACCGGCTGAACAAAACCGAAGATGCAGCCGAGACATTCGATCTCAACCACGCTTTCCGTCTTGTCCCGTTCTTTCAGCTCCAAGCGCATGGAGTTGCCGCGTGGCAGGCGGATACTCGGCTTGATGTAGCAATCGAAATCCTCTTCGACCTCGCAGCAGGTCGCGTGCTCCACGAAAAGCCGGACGCCGTCTGTGGCGATAGCCGTAACTGCCTTGTTCTTCTTGCGAAATTCCAGCCGGATATTCTTGTACATCGGCCTACTGATGCTCGCTGATACCGCGCCCTTTACGGCGGCGATAATCGTGTTGAACGCGTTGGTGTCCATGATAGCCAGTCTCATTCCTCTGCCTCCTTTGCGCCATTGTGATCGCACGGATCATCCCGCAGGCCGACCGCAATATGCATCACGTTCTTCTCATCGACGCGCTGGTGAATCTCGTATTGCCCAAGCAGCGGGTTCACCTTCGGCCTTTCGAGGTGGAGCGCCTTCATGCGTGGGATATCTTCTCCCGTGTCGGGGTCCTTCACTGCCTCGCCGTAGGAAAGCGCGATCTGGATAATCCAAGCATCGAACGCCATGCGCAGCTGGTTCAGTCCCTTCATATCCTCGCGCAGCTTCGCATTTGCTTTCATCAGCTCGCCGACTTTTTTCTGATATCTTCCGAGCTCGTGCTCAAGCCGTTTTACCTTGTCTCTGTTTCTTTCGCTCATCGGTTCTCCGTCCTTTCGTAGTGCAGCGTCAGCGCCCGAGCGATCGGGCAGCGCCGCCATTCTTCGTTGGCGCAGTAGCGCCGCGTACATTCGTCCAGCTCTTCTTTTGGTAGCTTGACTTGTGCGCCCTCGCAGTTGAGATAGTCGCGGTAGTCCCGCGAGTAAAACGGGCACTTGAAAATGCCCCCGCGATACCCGCTCACGGCGCACCGCCTGCCAACACCGATTTGACGTGCCTCATGCGCTGATTTGCCTTGTCGCGTCTCATGCTATCGCCCTTGAATACCAGTGGCGTGCACATCTCGAGGATGCGGTCATAGATGCGCTGATAGGCCATGTCTTTCGGCCTGCACAGCTCGTCAAGCGTCAGGTTTGTGGTGACGATCAGCGGCTTCTTGGCCTTGTATCGCTCGTCAATGACCGTGTAAACCGTCTCCATTGCGTACTCACTGCTGCGCTCTGCGCCGAGATCATCGATCACCATCAGCGGGTAATAGTGCACCTGCTCGACGATTTCTTTCTTGTCGTATCCCGCGTTGAGGATTCGCGGGAAGCTCGTAATCATCGCCGGGATCCCGCGGTCAATCAGCTCGTTGGCGATACACGCCGCCGCGAAGGTCTTCCCGTTGCCGGTGTTGCCCCACAGCAGAAGCCCATTGTTCTCGCGCCGCATATCGTCCCATGCGTCGGCATAGCGTTTGCATTTGACGATCTCGTCACTCATCGTCGCCTTGTCGAACCGGCACGCCGTCAGGCTCTTGTCGCGGATTCCGTCAGCACGCAGCGTTTCGATGCGTAGTCGCTTCTCACGGTCAGCGCGAGCTTTTTTCTCGGCCTCGTACTCTCGCGCCGCGCAAGCACACTGGCACCCGACAAGGCGGACATTCCCGCCGATGGGGATGCGGCACTGCTTCGGCGTGTTGCAATGGCCGCAGTACAGCAGCCCGTCTTTCTCGTAATCGACCAGATCACGAACAGGCTCGGCCTTTTTCGCGATGCTGTCGATCAATGCGTCAACGTTCATAGGCTTCCCTCCGTGTTGCCGTAGTCGTAGACAAACGGCTTATTTTGCGGCGCTTTTCCGCCCTTGTCCTGCTCTCTGGCAAGCCAAGCGGTGATGAAACGCTTAATTCCTCCTCGAGTTTTTCGCCTTGCAGGGTTTGCATCGCACCACCCCGCCATGTTTCTAAGCTGTTGCAGAACGTCAACGTTCGGATAGAGCTGCGACCATTTGGCCCTGTCGTTCTCCGACACGTCGAAAAAAGTCCCGTCATTCAGCGGCAAAGAAATCACCGGCGGCGCGTCAGCCGCTTGCGGCTCAGCGCATAATATGTACTCTTCTTTACTCTTCTCTACTCTACTTTTCTCTACTTTACTTTGTCGTTCGATGTCAGCATTTTTTGAAAAAATGTTTACATTTTTCGCATAAATGTAAACATTGGGCAAAATTTGGGCAACATCAACCAGAAGGATGTTGTAATCAACTTCGAGAGTTTTACGGCGGCTGACTGCCTCGAAGTACCTTTCCTGTATGCCTTTAGAGGTCAATACGTGGTACTTGTCATACTTCTCTTTGTCGAACATCCCTCGTCTGATAGAAGCCTCTATTATTTCAGAAACGACGCTCCCACCCAACCCGACCTTGCGGGCGAACAAAAGCGCAACCTCCTCTGTCCATTCAATGTAGTAACCCGCCTTACCGTAAATCTCTTGCAGCAAGTGAACGACTACACCAAATCCTGTCAAGCCAAATTCTGCCTCTATCAGTTCAAACTTTGCGTTCAATGTGACATCAAGCGGAAAGTAATCGATCCCGCTTTTTGCCATAGACTACTCCCTTAAAACGGCAGCTCGCCGTCGTCCTCGCTGACCTCTGCAAAGCCGCCTGCGGCGCTCTCTGCGGCGTATTGCGGCGCGGTGGTATCATTACCCTCCGAGCGCCTGTTGTCCGCGAAATACACGCTGTCAGCCTGCACCTCGTAGCTCCTGCGCTTGTTTCCATTTTTGTCCGTCCAGTCGCGCATCTGCAAGCGCCCCTCGACGCCGATCAACCGCCCGCGTCCGGCGTAGTTGCAGAGCACTTCTGCCGTTCCGCGCCACGCTACAATGTCGATCCAGTCTGTGCCGCCATCCTTGCCGTTGCGGTCAACGGCAAGAGGGAACGACACAACGGATACGCCGCTGTTCGTTTTTTTCAGCTCCAAGTCACGCCCGATGCGTCCCATCAGGCAGATTCGATTCATGCTCATTTCAATTCCTCCTCGCTTTGGTGTTGGTGCAGATAGAGCACGTGGCTCTTGCCGATGGCGGCGTTTTGGGCGATCCATGCGTGCGCCTGCTCGCGGGATAGATGGCTCTCCATTGCGCGGCTCTCATAGCTGAATTCTCCCGCTTCCAGCTTGCGCTTCATGCGCTCCTGTATCTCCTCTTCGCCGTAGTTGGCTTCGATCAGATAAAGGTCATAGGCCTGCGCCACAATGCCGTCCAGCGAGGCGCAGTCCGTCGCATAGAACACGCGCTCGCCGTTTGCAAATTCGATATGCCACGCACAATTCGGGACATCGTGAGGAATGGAATTGTAGGACACACAGACGGGGTAGAGAAGGGAACAGGAGTAGAACAGCACATGGCCTGCCATGCCCTCGTCGGTCACGCGGCGGTCCACGCCGATGTGTCCCATCGGTTCCATGAGCCACGGAGGGACGCACCAGCGCAGCGCAGGGCGCAGGAAGTGCAGGCGCTTGATGGTCTCGGGGTTGAAGTGGTCGCCGTGAACATGCGTCAGCAGGACGAGCCTCAATCCCTTGCAGTATGGTTCGAGTTCCCGAAATGGAACGCCGCAGTCAATGAGTATTTCATCATTCAGCAGTACGGCGTTCCCCTTGGAGCCGGTCGAAATGACCTTGACCTTACAGATCATTCATGCTCACCTGCTTGGTGGTGCCGCTCTTTCCGTCGTCCAGCGTACCGAGGGCGTCAGCGGGAGCGGGCAGCTCGTCCTTGACCTCGCCTGTGGTCTCGTCCACTTCGACGGTCGGGAGATCAAAATACTGCTCGCGGCTCGCGCGTCCCTCTTTCAGTGAGGTATACACATTACGCAGGCGCACGATGCTCTGCGCCGTGAACGCTTCGGCCTTGCAGCCGATGTACTTTTCAAGGCACTCCATCGGTACGCCGAAGTCATCCTTGAACGCCTGTCCCATCTTGCGTACGCGGTCGATCATGGGTTCATCGCTCTTTCCCATCATCGTCTTGGTACACGCCGCAAGAGCGGCGTCTACCACGTCGCCGGGGATAATGCCAAGAATGCACGCGCGCATACGGCGCGCGCCCTGATTGGCGACCATTTCATAGATGTCGCGCGGGTCGGTGAGGGCAACGCTGCCTTTCTTGGTGTAGCGGATATGCGGCACGGTGAAGATCTTCGTCTGGCGGGTGTTGGTCTCCAAATCCCAGCAGTAGGCCATGACGGTACTCTCGCCGTTCTTCTGCTCCAGCTCGGTAATGCCGAAGTCGAGGTTGCCCCAGTTCTGCGCCATGACCTCGGCGAGACGGATCGAGGGGCCGGTCACGTTCTCGCCGCCGCGCGGGTATTCATAGATCGCGCGCTCGGCAAGGCTCTTGCGCTTGCAGGCGTTGAGAATGCGGTTGTTCGCTTCGATCTCGTCACGGGGAAAACGCTTGGCGACGACCATTGCCGCCTGTACCTCCTGCGCCTGACGGGAGATCATCATTTCGGCGTTCACGCTCTTGGCGCTCACAACTTCGGTGCTGTTGTAGGTCTGCATTTCGTTCATGGTAATATCCTCCTTAAAATAATCATTCGTACTGATAGCCATTGCTGACAAGGAATTGCTTCAAAAGGCGCAGGCGCTCGCGCGTATCGGTCACGCGGAACGACACCGTGAGGTGTTCGACCGCCGCCTGCTCCACGCGCTTCGGGACGACCTGCGGGGCCGCTGCGACGGTTACTCCAGCAGCGCGCGCTGCTGGAGTAACCGTGTGGCGTTTCACGGCCTCGCGCTCCTCCTCGGCGCGGCGGTGACGCTCGTTGACAACGGAGATCGCAAGCGAGAGGTCGAGGTTATTTTTGTACTCCACCATGATCTCCGGCGCGTTCTCGCCCATCGTGCCGATGGTTTTCATGTCCTGCGCCACGCCGTCCACCTTTAGCTTGATCTGCTCCATGAGCTTCTTCGGCGTCTTGGCTCTGGCGCTCGCCATATCGACCTTAACGCCGGTCTGCCCGAACGAAAGGAAGTCGATCTCGTTGACCGCGCACAGCTCCCGAAAATAGCCCAGCAGCATTTCCTCGCAGCGGCTCTTGATCTCGCTTTCCGTCGCGTCGATCTTGGCTTTCAGGTCTGCGTCGGCGCGCTTGTACGGGTCGGCGATGCACTCACGGTAGACGGATTCGAAGCTGTCGTACTTCTCCATGATTGCGGATTTAATGGCCTTGCGCTGGGTCTCGGCATCGGCAAACTCGCGGTTCATTTCGGCGCGAATGTTCTTCACGCTGGTTAAGGTCTCGTCGGTGCAGACAAGGCTCATTGCCTCTGCGACGCGCTGCTCCGTCTGCTCCTTCCGGCTCCTCAAATGCTCCTCGATCACGGGGAGTTGAGTCACTTTCATCAGGGTGTTATCCATCTTCGGTCTCCTCCAATTCTTCAAAATACATTTCCTCTGCGCCGCAGTCTGGGCAGAACTTTTCCGTCACGAGGACGTAGCCGCGCTCACCGTCAAGATTTTCGCGCCGACGCATAACGTCCGGCTCGTCAAAAATGAGGTGGCAGCAAGTGCAGCGATAGATCATTGATTCCCCTCCAAATACGCCATTGCGCTCTGCACGCCGAACACGCGCGCCGCCTGATGGTCGTTGAAAAACACGTCGATATGGTTGCCGTTCACGCCGCACCCGCAGTCCTCAGCGATGTAGCTACGCTGCGTGCCGTTCGGCCAGATCAGCAGGACGCGCGTCCCGTAGGGGATCACCTTCGGGTCAACCGCGATTGTGCGTCCCTCGGTTGCCAGCGTGCCGGTCGCGGTGTAGCCGCTCGCCCACTTGCCGCAACAGCAGCGACCGGGACAGTACGCCGTGAGCGTAAACTCACCGAGAAAAACGTCGTTGCACACCGCGCTTTCAGTCGCAGGAATGTCCCACGCGGGGTCATACTCCTCTACGATGGGGGCTTCTTCCGGTTCCGCATCGACCGCTTGTGCGCTGGTAGCGAGGATTGAGATCGCAATCAAGAGGATCGTCGCGCCCAGACACGCCGCCGCAAACAGCGCCGATTCATCGGCCTTGCGCTGCTCTCTCGTGCGCTTGTCATGCCGCCTCATCGTTTTCCCTCCAACCATTCGAGCGCACGGCCAAACCATACGCCCAGCGCCACCGCGCCGATGACGGCCAGTGTCATCGTGTAACCGTCCATGCTCACACCTCGCGTTCCGCGATCCACTCGTCCACGAGGCGGGTGTAAATCTGGAAGATTCTGCGCTTGCCGCCGCAGATGCACACGCCGAAGGGGTAAACTCGCTGTTCGAGGCCGTCTGCCAGCGATTCGTTCGAAATGCTCAGCCCGTGCGCGCGTAAGTATGCCGCGCACTCGTTCAGGTCCATTGTTTTGATCATTGATTTTTCCTTTCTCTCGTGCTACAATAAGCACGGACACAATATCTTGTGGTGAGATTTGTCCGGTTACCCTGTTCGGCCTGCTACGCTGAACAGGGCTTTTCTTATGCCCCGATTGCTTTTGTCTGCATCAAGCAATTCTTGACATTCTGGTAATCCATGCCAACTTCCAGCAGAACCGAAATGCGGTTTTCCATCTTTGACACCGCCGCAAGCTCGTCCGAACTCATGTAATCGCTCGCCGTTGCAGACTTTTCCGCGCCGCGCTCCTTACGAAGCTGCCGCGCCGTTTTGCCGAGCGCCGCCATATATGCGAGGTCGGTGTACTGGCTATACTTGAATTGATTATGTGGACTGTCCGGCAACGCCTTGATAGCATCCGTCATGCTGGTACGCAGCGGCTTTCTCTCGGCCTTGATTGCCTTAATATTCATCAGCTCTTTGCGCATGGCGAAGAACTGGCGAACAAGTTCTTTCTTGAACTCAATGACAACGGGGGTATTGCGGAGGAATGTAAGCAGAAGCGTTGCCTGTTGCTCGTTCAGGTGGTAAACCTTAACTGTCTGCCCTGTTTTGCTTCCGCTCAAAGGTCGGATTTCAAATCCGACCTTACCAAACTCGTGGAGGTCTTTTTCATGGCGCTGAACTAACTTCTGCACCGTATCTCGCTTTACACCCGCGCACTCTGCAATGACTTCGGATGTCGTGAATGGCTCTTCGGTGTTCGGGGAAAGATAAACCAAATTGCTCATGCTCCCTCCTTGTCCGGCTTTAACAGCTCGTCCACCGTGCATCCGTATAATGCAGCAATCTCCGGAAGTCGACTTGCTCGTGGGGCCTGCTGACCAGTCTCCCAGTAATACACGGCCACGTCGGAGATTTTCAGCGCGTCCGCTACCTGCTGGACGCTGAATCCAGCTTTATGACGAGCGCTTCGAAAACTCATCTTTTCACCTCCAAATACTAAGTTTTGCTTGACAACTTAGCGAACCGTGATATTATAAGAAGTGCCAACAAACTAATAATTTCGACAGTCCGCTAAGTATCAAGGGGGCTTGCTCTTTTATTGCCCTTTCTGCAACTAAGTATATACTCAGTTAGCGTGAATGTCAATAGGAAGTTAGCGAAAACTAAGTTTTATTTCATACAAAATCGGAGCTACAGTTATGTCTAAATCGCCTATTGTCGCCAGAATTAACGCATTATTGTCTCTTAAAGGCATTTCTAAAAAGCAATTTTTTAAAGATTGCAAAATTTCTTCATCTGCATTTTCACAATGGAATACAGGAAAAATCGAAGTGCCTCGAGGGAAAAACATTGAACGAATAGCAAATTATCTTGGAGTTTCGGTAGAATATCTTTTATATGAGGATATGCAAGAATTTCAGGCAAAAAAAGAGCGCCCCACCGATGGTGAAGCGCTCATTTCTGAATTGCCCGAAGATATTCAAAAGCTTATTCGGATTTGCGAATCAAATCCTGACCTTGCTGCTGCTCTACTATCTGTTGCGCAGCAGATCGAAAAAGGTCAAGTTGCTGGGGAGTAAATCTCGAAATTGTAATAATCAATTCCTCTACCGTCGTCATCCTCTCTGCCCTCCGTTCGCTCTCATATAATAAAACAAGTGTTCTATCGCGGATTAGTATAGCACTAATTTTTAATTGATTCAATATAATTTAAAATATAAAATTAGGTGAATTTGATATGCCAATTACCGTATATTTTGAGCACGGCCGCGTTGCGGAGTTGTTTCCAGAACCAAATCAATCGTATTACGACGTGCGCGATAAGATCAACGCGGCGACTGACATAGTGTCTGATGGAATAAAATACGATTTGACCGATAAGCAATCGATTTATTCTATCGCCATTCCTGACTATACAAAAGTACGCAATGTACCCCCTTCAAAAGAATTAGGCCCAACAGGGTATCTTGAATATGTGTTGAGAATGCACGCTGGTTTTCTGTGGAATGCCGGAGATTACCAGCTATCAATGGCTTGCCTTGAAAAATCTTTCCAGTTGATGACATATTCCACTCTTGGGTGGGAGCGAAAAGACTTTTATAGGGTCGTCAACTATTACATTGAGTTAGGGCGATTCAAAAAAGCAAAAGAGTGGAAAGACTGGATAGATAACCACACGGAATCTCCGGAAGACTATGCAAAAGACGCATTTGCAAGAACGCTTGAATCGTGTAAAAGACTTAAAACTGATTTAGTAGAGGTTGGCGATTCAAACGCGTGCTGTGAAATTTGCGCGAGGTACCGGAGACGAATATATAGCTTATCTGGGAAAAGTTGGAAGTTCCCAAAGTTTCCAGATGATTTCCATTTTCAATGTGCTCTTGGGATATTTGCCTATATTGATGGTGTTTCCGAGCCGTCTTTCAAATGCATTAGTCCATCTTTGTATAGCAAACGACCGTTTCGCGATGATCGAACAGAAGAAGAAAAGGAAAATTATAGACTTTGGGTAGAACGTGTTGAAAAGTCTTACAATCCGATCAATGAACCGAATCTAAATCATATTATTTATTATTGGTTCAAGCCTAAATTCCCCGACGACTTCCCAAAATCTCTTTCTGGCTTTTCTCGCATGCGAAACAATAACACAGCAAATTATCAAAAGCTGGCACAGAAGATTGAGGATGCGGGGTATACCATACCTAAATCATTAGATGAGGTCGCAGAATGGGAAGAGCGGGAGAATTGAAAAGTTGCAAGACGGTATAGTTTAGATTGGCCCCGCCGCCCTCTGCAACAAACGGTGGGGCCTTTTTGCAGCCAGCGGGGAGCGGTCGCCGCTGCTTGTTTTGACCATATCGCGCTTTACCTTACCACTTCAATACCAAGACCTTGCAATACGACGGCATTCGACCGCGTTCGACAGACCCACTTTTGGCACCCCAAACGGGCAGAAACCGGAAAAGTTAAGGTGATGTAAATGAACATTCAAGAGCTGTGTAGAATCCGTAAAGAAGAACTGAAACTGACTTACCAGGACATTTCCGACGCTTCCGGCGTGCCGCTGTCCACCGTCCAGAACTTCTTTTCCAAAATGTCGAAAGCCCCGTCCATCTATACCGTCGCGCCGATCTGCAAGGTGCTCGGCATATCCCTTGATGAAATATTCGGAATTTCCGAACACTTGACGCCGACTGAAGAAACCTTGCAGGCGCGAAACGATGAGCTGGAACGCCACGTTGACGCAAAAGCAGACACGATCGAGATCATGCGGCGCGGTGTCCGTATCCGCAACGGCGTAATCTTAATTCTGTTTATTATGGTGGTGTTGCTGGCTGTATGGTGCTTGTATATCGATCTGCATTGCGCCGATTACGGATTTTGGAGGGGCTGACATGGCGAATTGCATCAAATGTAAAGCAGCGCTGCCGGATGGCGCGCTGTTTTGTCCTTTCTGCGGCAAAAAACAGGTTGCCGAAAAGCGGAAAGCACTCAAGCGAGCCAACGGCACTGGCACGGTGTATAAGCTCTCTGGCCGTCGTGCGCGCCCGTGGGTCGCCGCGAAGAACAGGGTGGTTATTGGATACTACGAGCGCAAAACGGACGCGCTGGACGCGCTGGAACGGCTGAACGGAAAACCCCTGACGGAGCGATACAACATGACCTTTGCTGAAGTGTTTGAGGCGTGGAAAGCCGAGCACTACAAAGAGATCGGCAAGCAGGGCATCCAATCGTATGACGGCGCGTACAAGGTATTCGCGCCCCTGCACGACCATAAATTCCGTGATCTGCGTGCTGCCGACTTTCAATCTGCGATTGACCCGTACATGGGCAAGAGCCATTCCACCGTCAGCAAATATAAGCAGCTTATTACCCAAATGTCGAACTGGGCCGTGCGCGAGGAAATCTGTACGACCAACTTTGCGCGCTTTGTCCGCCTGCCGGAAAATGTAAAAAAAGAAAAGGATATCTTCACCGAGGAAGATATCCAGAAACTCGAAAAGGATGGCAGCGACGCGGCGAAGATCGTCCTGATGCTGTTGTCAACCGGTATGCGAATTGGCGAGCTGTTTTCCCTGCCGGTCGCGGATTATCACGGAACTTATGTAGTAGGCGGTGAAAAGACAGAAGCGGGCCGCAACCGCATCATTCCCATCCGCCCGGAAGGTCGGCAATATTTTGAGTATTTCGCCGCGCGCGCAACAGGCGAGCTGCTGATCTCTGGTTACAGCGGCCAGAAGGTCATTGAGAATTTCCGCAAGCGCGATTTTTACCCGCTGCTCGACCGTCTCGGCATATCAAAAAAGACACCGCACGCCACGCGCCATACCTACACATCCCGCGCCGTCAAGGAAGGGCTGGCCCCAGAGATGCTGCAAAAAATACTCGGTCACGCCGATTATTCCACCACGGCGAACATCTATACCCATATCGACGCCGAAACGCTGGTGTCTGCTGTTACTGGCTCGTTACTAACAAGCCAAGAAAAGGGCAAAAAGAAAAAGCCTTGAAACCGTTGAGTTTCAAGGCTTTTTTCGTGGTGCGCGGTACAGGACTCGAACCTGTGACCCCATGCACGTCAAGCATGTGCTCTACCAGCTGAGCTAACCGCGCGAATCGAACAGTGATATACTACTATATCCGCATTCTTTTGTCAACATCTTTTTTCAAAAAGTGCGGATTTTTTCTTCCCCCCGTGAAGAGACTGTTTATAGCATACGCTAAGAGCTCGCTGATGTAAAGAGGGGAAAATAGCAGAAATTCGCCGCCGTTTTTCATCTATTTTTCTGCGGGCACATTTCTTGTCAAGCCGCCGTACGTTCTATATAATAGGCATATATTATGTGTAAATTGAAAATGGGGTGCTTTTTACGATGGGACAAATCGGTTTTGATAACGACAAATACCTTGCCATGCAGTCCGCGCACATCCGCGAGCGCATCAGCAAGTTCGGCGGCAAGCTGTACCTGGAGTTCGGCGGCAAGCTCTTCGACGACTTTCACGCTTCGCGCGTGCTGCCCGGCTTCCAGCCCGACAGCAAGATCCGCATGCTTCAGCAGCTGCGCGACGACGCGGAGATCGTCATCGCGGTCAACGCGAACGACATTGAAAAGAACAAGGTGCGCGGCGACCTCGGCATCACCTATGATGACGACTGCCTGCGCCTGATCGACGCGTTCCGCTCGCTGGGGCTTTATGTCGGCGGCGTATGCATCACGCAGTACGCGGGGCAGAACGCGGCGGATGCCTTCATCAAGCGTCTCAACACGCTTGGCGTTCGCAACTACCGCCACTACCCCATCGCGGGCTATCCCTCCGACGTCGCCCACATCGTGAGCGACGAGGGCTTTGGCCACAACGAGTATATCGAGACGACGCACTCGCTCATCGTCGTCACCGCGCCGGGCCCCGGCAGCGGCAAGATGGCGACGTGCCTCTCCCAGCTCTACCACGAGCACAAACACGGCGTGAGCGCGGGCTACGCCAAGTTTGAGACCTTCCCCATCTGGAACCTGCCGCTCAAGCACCCCGTGAACCTCGCCTACGAAGCCGCGACCGCGGACCTTGACGACGTGAACATGATCGACCCGTTCCACCTCGAGGCCTACGGCGAGACGACCGTGAACTATAACCGCGACGTGGAGATCTTCCCCGTCCTGCGCGCGATCTTCGAGCGCATCTCCGGCAAGTGCCCCTACCAGTCCCCCACCGACATGGGCGTCAACATGGCGGGCAACTGCATCATCGACGATGAGGTCTGTCGTCAGGCCTCGCGCATGGAAATTCTGCGCCGCTACTACACCGCGCAGGTCGACGTCGCGCGCGGCATTGCTGACACCTGCCAGCTCAGAAAGCTCGAGCTCGTCATGCAGCAGGCGGATGTGACGCCCGACCTCTGCCCCGCTGTGGCCGCGGCCAAGCAGAAGGCCGAGGAGACCGGCGCGCCCGCGGGCGCGATGGTGCTGCCCGACGGCCGCGTTGTCACGGGCAAGACCTCTTCCCTGCTCGGCGCTTCGGCGGCGCTGCTGCTCAACGCGCTCAAGGCCATGGCGGGCATCCGCAGCGACATGAACCTCATCTCGAATCAGGTCATTGAGCCGATCTCAGCGCTCAAGATCCAGTCGCTCGGCCACCACAACCCGCGCCTGCACTCTGACGAGGTGCTCATCGCGCTGGCGATCTCGGCGCTGACGAACCCCCTCGCCGACATGGCAAGAGCCCAGCTCGGCACGCTCCGCGGCTGCGATGCGCACTTCTCCGTCATCATCTCGGAGGAGGACATCAAGCTCTACAAGCGCCTCGGCATTCACGTCAGCTGTGAGCCGAAGTATGAATCCAAGCGTCTTTATCACAAATAATTCGGAGAAAGCAACATCATGTCTAACGAAAAGAATCTTCCCTATGCCGTCGTCTGCGGCGGCGTGAATATCGACATCGGTGCGCACTCTTTCGCACCGCTGCGCGCGAAGGACTCGAACCCCGGCAAGGTCGAGCTGAGCCTCGGCGGCGTGGGACGCAACATCGCGCACAACATGCGCCTGCTCGGCGTACCGACGTATCTTCTGACCGCCGTGGGCGGCGATTCGCGCGCAAGCCAGGTCGAAGAGAGCTGTAAAGAACTCGGCATCGACCTTTCGCACGCGCTGCGCGTGCCCGACGGCCGCACCTCGACCTACGTGTTCGTGGGCGACAGCGACGGCGACATGGCCGTGGCCGTGGCCGACATGGAGATCTGCGAAAAGTTGACGCCGGACTACTTCGCCTCGCAGAAGGAGCTGCTCGACGGCGCCGCCGCGGTGGTCGTGGACGCGAACCTGCCGCGCGAGTCCATCGCGCACCTTGTCGAGCACTGCGCCGCGCCGCTCTTCGTCGATCCGGTGTCCACCGTCAAGGCGGAAAAGCTCCAGGGCTTACTCAGTCACGTCCACACGCTCAAGCCCAACCGCATCGAAGCAGAGCTCCTCTCCGGCGTGAAGATCTCGGACGACGCCACGCTCCATCAAGCCGCGCAGGCGCTGCTCGATCAGGGCGTGCAGCGCGTGTTCCTGTCGCTCGGCGGCGACGGCGTGTTCGCCGCGCAGCAGGGCGAGACGCATTTGGAGCCCATCTGCAAGGCCGAGATGCGCAACGCCACCGGCGCGGGCGACGCGATGATGGCGTCCCTCGTCTGGTCGTTTCTCGCGGGCCGCAACCTTGCCGAAAGCTGCGCCGCCGGCACCGCCGCCGCGGCCATCGCGGTCGAGAGCGAAGAGACCATCAATCCGAACATAAGCGCCGAGGCCGTTCTGGCCCGCGCCGCGAAGTAAATTTCTACGACAAAAAAGAACCGTCCGATCGGACGGTTCTTTTTTTGCTTATTTTCTCAGATCCAGCAGCATCGCGACGTGGCGATAGAGGCTTCTCTTGACCGCGGGGGTCATGCAGGCCTCCTTGATGGGCATGGCGAGCTTTCTGAGCTCGTCCTCGGCCTGCGCGATGACCTCGTCATCCGTGGCGTCGGAGTCGATCTTCGCCGCCGTCTCGGCCATCACGACCGGATGGGGCGCGACCGCGCCCGCGGCCAGACGCGCGGGGCGCGAAGTTGATGATCGGGAAGTCGATCGTCGTGCGCATGGCGTACTTATAAAAGCCGCTGCGCTCGCCCTCTTCCGCCGCGGGGACGAAAAAGCGCGTGACGAGGATGGGCAGGTGCTCGTGACAGGCAAGGCCGTTTGCCACGCTGTGGCGCTCGATGAGGGATGCAAGGTCCGTGCGGTGCGTCTCGCCGTCTTCGATGTACTCGACCTCCGCCTCGTAGGCGATGAGCGCGGTGGCGACGTCGGAATAGTAGATCGCGCGGCAGACCGGCGAGTTCGGGATCTGGTGGCAAATGCTGCCGCCGGTCTTGAAGCAGTAGGCAAGGCCGCTGCGCCACAGGTGCGGCTGGTTGAAGTAGATGCAGCGGCGGTCCTGCATGATGTTGCCGCCGACGGTGGCGATGTTTCTGATCTGCGGGGACACCGTCAGCGACGCCGCCTGCGCGGTCGCCGATGGTCAGCGGCTCGGTCGTCAACACCTTTTCATCCGCCATCAGAAGCGGAGAGGGCGGGTTGCCCGAGCAGTTGAAGTAGGCCTGCGGGGCCTCCTCCGGCAGGGCGCAGCCGAGAAAACCGGGAACCTTTTCCGCCTCGCTCACATCGATGCTCAGCACCTTGGCGTGGGAATACGGGCAGCGCACGAGCGCGGCGTAGGCCATGTTGGGGAGCTCTAAATCGTCGGTGTACTTGCCGCGGCCCAGCGCCTTACCCATGGACGCAAGGCGCGGCGTGGCGTGGTTGACAATGTCGAAATGATGCTGCTCCATCACTGCTGCGCCCCCTTTCCGTTCGCGTACTGTTCAATGACTCTGGAGGCCGCGACAATGGCCTCCTCGATCTTCGTGTAGCCCGTGCAGCGGCAGAGGTTGCCGGACATGGCGGCGTGGATCTCCTCGCGCGTGGGATGGGAATCGCGGTCAAGCAGCGCCTTGGCTGCCATGATCATTCCGGGCGTGCAGTAGCCGCACTGGATGGCACCGGCGTCGATAAACGCCTACTGCAGCGGGTGCGGCTCGTCGGCGGTGCCGATGCCCTCGATGGTCTCGACCGTACTGCCGTCCGCCTCGATGGCGAACACACAGCACGAGTTGACCGCGCGCCCGTCCATGATGACCGTGCAGGCGCCGCATTCGCCAAGGTCACAGCCCTTCTTCGCGCCCGTCAGGTGCGCGCGCTCGCGCAGCACGTGCAGAAGCGTCTCCTGCGGCTCCACCGTAAACGCGCGGATCTCGCCGTTGAGCGTCAGGTGGATCGTGTGGTTGTTTTCAAGCATGATGTTCTATCTCCTGTGCAGAATTTGCTGTATGTTCCGTATTGGCCCGTTTCCGCCGCTCTGTGCGCTGCGGCAGGTCTCTCACTCACCGGAGAGCGGGCGTCTCATATCCTCTTTTTCGCCCTCTGGCATATTCTTTCCCGCGCGGGCGCAACGGCCCTCGAGGGCCCTTTTTTTGGTATGGGCAACAGTATACTATCTATTTGCACAAAATCAAGCGTTTAAATTATGTCGAATTCATTCAACTTTTGTACATTATGTCTCAAAGCGGTTATCAACGCTTTTTCCAACGCTCGAACGGGGCGTCCCCCCTCGTCTTTCTCCACATCCAAAAAAAGGCGCGGGACAGCCTTCGCTGCCCCGTGCCCTTTTCCCTTTTTGCGCAAAAAACGGGCCGCTGAGGTATCAGCGGGCCGCCCTTCGCCCTTTCACTTTTCAATGAGATAGCTGCCGCTGTCCGCCGCCTCCGTCACGATGGGGACGAACTCGACGTCGTAGGCCTTCATCGCTTCGGTGACGCTCTCGAGCTGGTCTGCCGTGACCTTGACGTACACGCGGTCGAACTTTTCCGTGAGCTCGCTCATCACGATGCCGGAGTTTGCCTCGCTGCCCGCAAGCGCGATGTCCGCGTCCACACTGACGGAGAGCTTGCCCTTGTAGCCCGCCTGCTCAAGCGCGGTGTGGATATCGTCGGCGAGCAGCGCAAGCGCCTCCTGCTGCGTCATGGTGCGCTCGTCCGTCTTGATGCGGCTCATGCGCCCCTCGCGCGGGTAGTGGAAATCGTCGAGCAGCAGCTCATCAAAGCCCATCTGTGCGCATTCCGTGACGATATCGGTCACATATTGGCGCGCGGCCTGCTTTTCGGGCGCGAGCCAGTGCGTGCTGTTCGTATCGTACCAGACAAAGCCCGTCAGCTGGCACACGGCGGCGTCCGTCATGTGCTCGTAGGCGTACAGGCTGTCGTGCAGCGTGCTGATGCGGCCGATCGTATAGTAGTCCGAGTCGACAAGGCCCTGAATGGCCGTGTCCGATGTGCTGTTCCCGGCCACCGCGCCGCAGTCGATCGCGCCCTGCACCTTAGAGCCGTAATGGATCTTGCCGCTCGCGTCCTTGAGCTCGACCGCCACGGCGTTCACGTCCTTATCAAGGCCATCGAGCGCTGCCTGCCAATCGCTGCCGAGCGCGTCCGCACCCAGCTCGACTGCGTAGGTATCCTTGATGACGGGCTTTTGCACCGTGATCTCAAGGTCGTCCTGCTTCTTATCGTCGCCGCTGTCGCCGCCATTTGCGGTGTCGTCCTGTGGGGTCTTCTTTATCCAGGGGAACTCAAAGCGGACCGAGCCGTCCGCATCGTATACCATATAGCGCTGCGCAAACAAAAAGCCGCACGCCAGCAGCAAAATGACCACCAGCACCACGGCCAGCACGCCTCTGCCGCGCCTGCGCCCACGATAACCGGTATAGCCCTTCGTTCCGCTCGATCTTCTTGCCATTGTCTGCATCCGCCTCCTTTTTCTCGTGCAACAGTTTACCTTTTGAGAGCAAAAAAATCAACAAAAACCTTTCGGTTTTTGTTGATTTTCCGTTTTTGTATGCTTTAGCCCTCGATAGCGTCCATCAGCGCGACGCGGCGGGCGTGGCGGCCGCCCTCAAACGCGGTGGAGAGGAACGTCTCAACCATGGCCGCGGCCAGCTTCGGGCCCGTGAAGCCCGCGCCGATGGCCATCATGTTCGCGTTGTTGTGCTGGCGGCAGAGCTGCGCCTCGAGCGTATCGGCGCAGTGCGCGCAGCGGATGCCCTTGACCTTGTTCGCCGCAATGGAGATGCCGATGCCCGTCGTGCACACGACGATACCGTACTCGCATTCCCCGCTTGCGACGGCACGCGCGGCGGCCTCACCGAAAATGGGATAGTCGCAGCTCTCGGTGGAATAGGTGCCGCAGTCCTTGACCTCGTGGCCCAGGCCCTCCAGCTGCTTTTTGATGTCTTCCTTCATGGCGTATCCGCCGTGGTCACAGCCCAATGCGATCTTCATAGTGTTTCTCCTTTTGTCAGTCAGATTTTGTGAAAGACCGGTTTTTTCTTTTCAAACGTGCACACATAGTTGAGGCCGCAGCTCTTTAAAAGCTCCTGCGTCTCGCGGGCGCGCATGCCGACGAATTCCGGCGTATGCGCGTCGGTGCCGATGGTGATGATCTCGCCGCTGAGCTCGTGATAGAGCCTCAGCCATTTGGCGTCCGGCAGCGGCGTGTTGCCGCGGTTGACGTTGCACTCGATGCCGCAGCCGTTTTCAATGAGTGCGCGGAACACCTGCGCCACCTCGTCCTCAAAACCGTCGAAACTCATGTGCATGCCGTGGTTTTCGTTCATGTAGCGAAGCGGCAGCGTCAGGTGGCCGAGCACGGAGAACTTCCCCCACTTGGCCGTCTCCAGAACGAGCGTTAAATAGTCCGCGATCTGCTCGCGCGCCTCCTGCTCCGTGGCCTCGGGCATGAAGTAGAGGTCGTTCCAATCGTACTTTTCCGACAGCTGATGCTGCGAGCCGATGACAAAGTCGAGCTCCGGCAAACGCGAGAGCAGCTCGTCTGCGTAGGCAAAGTCGCGCATCGCCTCGCCGAGCTCGATACCGCGGCGGACGATGATCTTCCCGTCCGCCGCCTGGTCGGCGCGCGCAAAGGTCTCTTCACGATTCGAAAAATCGTGCTCCCAGTGCGCCGTCTCCCTCGGGCGGAACAGGTCTACATGGTCGGTCAGGCACATTTCCTGCAAACCCTGCGCGATGCCCGCGCGCACCATGTCTTCCACCGGCGTTTTCGAGTCGAACGAAAGCGAACAGTGGGTGTGATAATCGGATAAATACATCTTCTATTCGTTACAGCTTGAACTTTCCGAAAAAGCTCTTGTGTTCCTCATAATTCTTCTCGCCGAGCGACTCACTGAACTTCTTGAGCGCTTCCTTCTGCTCGCGGTTCAGGTTGCGCGGCGTCTCGATATACACGGTGACGTACTGGTCGCCGCGGCCGCGGCCGTTGAGGCCGGGGATGCCCTTGCCTTTCAGGCGGAACGTCGTGCCGCTCTGCGTCCCCTCGGGGATGGTGTACTTCACCTTGCCGTCGATCGTCGGGATCTCAAGCTCCGCGCCGAGCACCGCCTGCGTAAACGTGATGGGCGCTTCGCACAGGACGCTCGTGCCCTCGCGGCGGAAGATCTCGTGCGGACGCACGGACACAACGATCAGCAGATCGCCCGCGGGGCCGCCGTTCTTACCCGCGTTGCCCTGCGCGCGCAGCGAAATGGTCTGCCCGTTGTCGATGCCCGCAGGAATGCTGACCTTGATGGTCTTGCGGTGGCGGATCATGCCCTTGCCGCCGCACTTGGGGCAGGGCTGATGAATGATCTTACCCTTGCCTCCGCAGCGCTGGCAGGGGGCCGACGTCGACATATAGCCCAGCGGCGTCTGGCGGCGCTGCTGGATCACGCCGCTGCCGCGGCAGTCAGGGCAGACCTCGGCGGTCGTGCCCTTGGCGCAGCCCGAGCCGCGGCAGTCAGGACACTGCTCGATGCGGTCGATGCTGACTTCCTTCTCGCAGCCGAAGGCCGCCTCTTCAAAGCTGATGTTCACGCTCGTGCGCAGGCTTTCGCCGCGCTGGGGCGCGTTGGGGTTCGCGCGCGCGCCGCCGAAGCCCCCGCCGAAGAAGCTGCCGAAGATATCGCCGAGGTCGCCGAAGTCGAACCCGCCCGCGCTGTAAGCGCCGCCACCGGCGCCTGCGCCGTAATTCGGGTCAACGCCCGCAAAGCCGAACTGGTCGTAGCGCGCCTTCTTGTCTGGGTCGCTCAAAACCTCGTTCGCCTCGTTGATCTCCTTGAACTTCTCCTCGGCTTCCTTGTCGCCGGGGTTCATGTCGGGATGATACTTGCGTGCGAGCTTTTTGTATGCTTTTTTGATCTCTTCTTCCGAAGCGCCCTTGGAAACGCCGAGCACCTCGTAATAGTCTCTTTTATTTTCAGCCATAGACTACGCTCCTAAAAACGCCGCAATCGGGGGCAGTATAAACTGTCCCCGCTGCGTCGATCGGTTTCAAATTACTTCTTGTTGTTGTCGTCGTCATCCACGACCTTGTAGTCAGCATCATAATACTGCTGACCGTTCGGGCCGGTCTGCGCGCCGCCGTTCTGGCCGCCCATGTCGGGACCGGCCTGTGCGCCGCCCTGCGGGTTCGCCTGCTGATAGAGCTTCTCACTCATCTGGTAGAACATCTGCGTGAGCTCTTCGGTCGCGCTCTTGATGGCGTCGGTATCGTCGCCCTTGAGGACTTCCTTCAGCTTGTCGATACCACTCTGGACCTTGGCCTTCTCGTCCGCGGGGATCTTGTCGCCCACTTCGCCGAGGGTCTTCTCGCTCTGGTAGACCATCTGGTCGGCCTGGTTGCGGACTTCGACCTTTTCCTTGATCTTGGCGTCCTCAGCGGCGTACTGCTCGGCGTCCTTGACGGCCTTTTCGATATCCTCCTTGCTCATGTTGGAGGAAGAAGTGATGGTGATGTGCTGCTCAGTGCCGGTGCCGAGGTCCTTCGCGCTGACGTTCACGATGCCGTTGGCGTCGATATCGAATGTGACCTCGATCTGAGGCACGCCGCGGCGAGCCGGAGCGATGCCATCGAGGTGGAAGCGGCCGAGGCTCTTGTTGGCAGCGGCCATCTCACGCTCGCCCTGCAGAACGTTGACTTCAACGCTCGTCTGGTTGTCGGCGGCGGTGGAGAAGATCTGGCTCTTCTTCACGGGGATGGTGGTGTTGCGGTCGATGAGCTTGGTGCAAACGCCGCCCATGGTCTCAATGCCGAGGGACAGCGGGGTGACGTCGAGCAGCAGCAGGCCCTTGACATCGCCGGTCAGAACGCCAGCCTGAAGAGCAGCGCCCATGGCGACGCACTCATCGGGGTTGATGCCCTTGAAGCCTTCCTTGCCGGTGAGCTTCTTGACCATTTCCTGCACGGCGGGGATACGGCTGGAGCCGCCGACCATCAGGACCTTGTGGATGTCGTTGCCGGTGAGGCCCGCATCGCTGAGCGCCTGACGGACAGGGCCGGCAGTGGCTTCGACCAGGTGCGCGGTCAGCTCGTTGAACTTAGCGCGCGTGAGGGTCAGGTCGAGGTGCTTCGGGCCGGTAGCGTCAGCGGTGATATACGGGAGGTTGATGTTGGTGGAGGTCACGCCGGAGAGCTCGATCTTGGCCTTCTCGGCAGCTTCCTTCAAGCGCTGCATGGCGACCTTGTCGCCGCTGAGGTCGACGCCGTCGGTACGCTTGAACTCGCTGACCATCCACTTCATGATGCACTCATCGAAGTCGTCGCCGCCGAGGCGGTTGTTGCCCGCGGTGGCCAGAACCTCAATAACGCCGTCGTCGATATCGAGGATGGAGACATCGAACGTGCCGCCGCCAAGATCGTAAACCATGACCTTCTGGCTCTGCTCCTTGTCGACGCCGTAGGCGAGGGCCGCGGCCGTCGGCTCGTTGATGATACGCTTGACCTCGAGGCCGGCGATCTTACCGGCGTCCTTGGTCGCCTGACGCTGCGCGTCGGTGAAGTAAGCGGGAACGGTGATGACGGCTTCGCTCACGGGGCCGCCGAGGTAAGCCTCAGCGTCGCTCTTGAGCTTCTGCAGGATCATTGCGCTGATCTCCTGCGGGGTGTACTTCTTGCCGTCGACTTCGACTTTATAATCAGAGCCCATCTCGCGCTTGATCGAAGAGATCGTGCGCTCGGGGTTGGTGATGGCCTGACGCTTTGCGACCTGACCGACCATACGCTCGCCGGTCTTACTGAACGCGACGACGGACGGGGTGGTGCGATTGCCTTCGGCGTTGGGGATGACGACGGCTTCGCCGCCTTCCATCACGGCCACACAAGAGTTGGTAGTACCAAGGTCAATACCGATAACTTTAGACATAATGTTGTCCTCCTAAGATCTATCTTAATTTTTTTGTTAACCACTTTATATGTTCATTTCGCGTCCGCAGACGCGAAACAAATCCAAATCGTTTTTTCTGACGACAGAAGGTGAATTGCCGCAAAGCGGCAAGAGAAGCCGCCCTGGGGCGTGCGCGTCAGAAAAAACACATCTCAGCCCTGAAACGTGCGAGCGCAGCGAGTGCGCTGCACAGGGCTGCAAGCCCTTTCAAAAATGTGTGCCACACATTTTTGAGGAACTTTTAATTGGCCACTTTTACAATGGCAAATCGCAGCACCTTATCGCCCAGCGTGAAGCCCTGCTGGAGCACCTCGACCACGGTATTTTCGCCGTAGTTTTCGTCTTCCACATGCATCACGGCGTTGTGCTTTTCGGGGTCAAAGGGCTTTCCGGCGGCGTCCATCGTTTCAACACCCAGCTTTTTGAGGCTCTCTTTGAACTGGTTGAACACCATTTCAAGGCCCTTGCGGTGGGGCGACTCCTCGTCGCCATACTGGGCAAGGCCGCGCTCGAGGTTATCGTAAACGCCCAGCAGCGCCTTGATCGTGTCGATCTTCGCATCAGCGTAAAGGTTTTCCTTTTCCTTCGCGGTGCGCTTGCGGTAGTTGTCGTACTCGGCGGCAAGGCGCAGGTATTTGTCCTGCTCGTCGGCAAGCGACTTGGCAAGGCCTTCCATCTTCTCCATCTGCTCGCGCGTGACGGTGAAGGTCTCGGGCTCCGCGCTCTTCTCGGCGGTCTCGTCAGCCTTGGCAGTTTCTGCGGTCTTGGCCGCCTCGTCTGCTGTCGGCTGCTGCGCCGTGTTCTTTTTCGGCGTGCTCTCCGCCGCGTTCTGCTTGTCTTTCTTACCCATTTCTTACTCCTTATCTTCTTCCTTGGGCGGAAGCTCGTTCTTGCCGAACATCCGCGTCAGGCTGTCTGCAAAATAACTCAGCCGCGCCGTCACGGTGGCGTAGTCCATTCTGGTGGGACCCACCACACCGACGAGGCCGCGCATCCCGTCGCCGATATCGTAGCTGGCGACGACCACGCTCGTTTCCTTGAGCGCCTCGTTCACGTTTTCCGGCCCGATCAGGATCTTGAGCGGCGCGCCGTCATCCGGCACGGGAAGCTCTTCCTTGTTATCCACAAGGAATGTCACGAGATCGTGCGCCTTGTCGACATCGCGGTACTCAGGCATTTTCAAGATCTGGCTCGCGCCCGCGGTCTCCACATTGCGCTGCGCGCTCTGCTCGAGCACACCGATCGCATATTCGACCGCTTTGGACACCACTAAAAACAGCTCGGGCGAAAGCTGCTCGGAAAGGCTCATCAGCCTTGCACTCATCTCATCGGCGCTCCGGCCGGTGAAGTGCGTGTTCAAAAGCTCCTTGACGTCCGCAAGCCGCTGGCTGTCGAACGGGAGGTCCGAGCGCTGGAGCTGGCTCTTCACGCGGTTATCCTCGCCCATCACCACGACGATGAAGCTCATTTCATCGACCGCGATGAGCTCGAAGCGCTTGACGCTCGCCTCGCGCCGTCCGCCCGTCACGCTGTACACGGGGTAATTGACGATGCTCGACACCATCTGCCCCGCCTTGGCGATCACGCTGTCCGTGCCGCTGAGCTTGGACTTTAGCTGCTCGTTGATCTCCTCCGCTTCTGTTTCGGAGACCTCGCGCTTTTCCATCAGCTCGTTGACGTACAAGCGGTAACCTTTCGGCGACGGCACGCGTCCGGCGGACGTGTGCGGCTGCTCAAGGTAGCCCATTTCGACCAGGTCTGCAAGCTCGTTGCGGATGGTCGCGGAGCTCACCGAACCGCCCATCTCCTCGGCCAGCGCCTTGGAGCCGACCGGCTCAGCCGCGGCGATGTAATCCTCGACAACGCGCTTGAGAATCTGCTTTTTGCGCTCGGTCAAGTCCATACGCCGCGCTCCTTTCGTAGCTTTAGCACTCCTTTCCCTTGAGTGCTAAACGCAGTGTACCACCGACATTTCCCATTGTCAATAGGAGGCAGTGTAAACAGTTTGTGAACTACGCAAAAGTCAGGCCAAGGCCTGCCTTTTGAAGCGTTTTCACTCCGCTCTGTGCCTCGCCTACGGCTCGACACTCGCTGTGCGAGAAGAGTTTTTTGGCACGCACACGCCCCAGGGCGGCTTCTCTTGCTGCTCTGCGGCAATTCACTTTCTGTCGCGCCAAAAAAGATTTAACATTATTTGCCGCCGTGCGCGGCAGTCCTGGGCAGCCGTTGGCAGCTTCGCTGCCTTACGGATGCCGCGTACCCCTTGTGGGTAAAAGTCTGCGACGCTTTTCCATTTCACGGCAGCTTCGCAGAATTCCGTGCCCGCAGGCACGGAAAAATTAAAATCGTAAATCGCCGCGACCGGCGCGTGGCGATTTACACTTCTCACGGAGCGGAGTGTGCGCGCCTTTGGCGCGTGCATGCAGCGCAGTGCAAACCTTCTCCAAAAGCGGCGCTGCCGCTTTTGGAAGAATAAAAAAAGAGGAACGCTTTCGCGTTCCTCTTTTTTTAAGAACCTTTATTCGGCCTTGGGCGCTTCGGCGGCTTTCGCGGCTTCGGCAGCCTTAGCTTCGGCGGCTGCCTTGGCGGCAGCGGCCTTGCGCTCGGCGGCAGCCTTCTGCGCGGCCTTGAACTTCTCCTTCTCCTCGGGGGTCGGGATGGGCTCGATGGCATTGCGCGGGCAGGCCTTGGCGCACATGGTGCAGTTTTTGCACTTGGTGTAGTCGATGACGGCCACGTTGTTGACGACGTGGATGGCGTCGAACTTACAGGTGCGCTCGCACATGCCGCAGGCGATGCAGGAGTTGGCGCACACCTTCGTAACGGCGGGGCCCTTCTCCTTGTTCGAGCAGTTGACGAAGACCTTCTGCTTGTAGGGCACCTCGACGATCAGCTTGCGCGGGCAGGCCTCGCGGCAGGCGCCGCAGTTGGTGCACTTCTCCTTGTCGACCTCGGCGACGCCCTGTGCATTGATGTGGATGGCGTCGAACTGGCAGGCGGCAACGCAGGGGCCAAAGCCCATGCAGCCAAAGGAGCACGCGGTCGGGCCGCCGGCGACCTTCGTCGCGGCGACGCAGTCGTGAAGACCGACATACTCGAAATTCTTCACAGAGGCATCGCCGCCGTTGCACAGCACGTGCGCGACCTGCTTTTCGCCGCTGGGGGCTTCCATGCCCATGATCTCAGCGATCTTGGCAGCGCCCTCCGCGCCCGCAGGAGCGCAGGCGGTGACGGGAGCCTTACCGGCAAGAATTGCCTCGGCGCAGCCCGCGCAGCCGGGATAGCCGCAGCCGCCGCAGTTTGCGCCGGCGAGGCAGGCCTGGATCTTGGGCAGGCGCTCATCGACCTTGACCTCAAAGGCCTTGGCCGCAACGGACAGGATCAGGCCGAACACGACGGCGATCACGCCCAGCACGAGGACAGCGTAAATAACGTTCGTAATCATAATTTCGTCCCCTCCTTACATGGGCCACACCTGCAGGCCGGAGAAGCCCATGAATGCAAGGGCGATCAGGCCTGCGGTGATCAGCGCGATGGGGAAGCCTTCAAATGCCTTGGGATAGTCGGCAAACTCCAGGCGCTCGCGCACCGTGGAGAACAGGTAGATCGCCAGCAGGAAGCCAAGGCCGCCGGTGATGCCGTACACCACGGATCCGATGAAGTTGTAGTCGTTCTGCACGTTGAGCAGCACCACGCCGAGAACGGCGCAGTTGGTGGTGATCAGCGGCAGGTACACGCCGAGGGCCGTGTAGAGCGTCGGCATGGACTTTTTGAGGAACATCTCGATGAACTGCACGAGGCTCGCCACCACGAGAATGAAGGCGACGGTCTGCATGTAGTCAAGGCCGAGCTTGACGAGGATGATGTTCACGCCGTAGCAGAACGCCGAGGCAAGGCCCATGACGAACGTAACGGCAAGGCCCATACCGATGGCGGTGTCGCTCTTTTTCGACACGCCGAGGAACGGGCAGATACCCAAGAACTGCGAGAAGATGAAGTTATTCGTCAGGATCGCGCCGAGGGAAATAGCAAGTAACTTAGTCACACTCATTTTTATTTACCCTCCGTTTCTTTCTTTTCCGCGTTCTTCTTCTCGCTTCTGGCAAGCGCCCACTGCATGATGGCGATCAGCGTGCCGAGGCAGAGGAAGCCGCCGACGGGCAGCGTGAGCATACCAGCGGGAACATAGGAAGAAGGCATGACCTGGATGCCGAGCAGCGTGCCCGCGCCCAAGAGCTCGCGGAACGCGCTCAGGATCAGCAGCACCACCGTGTAGCCGATGCCCTGGCAGATGCCGTCCACCGCGGAGGCGGCGACGGAGTTCTTGCTGGCAAAGGCCTCGGCGCGGCCGAGGATGATGCAGTTGACGACGATCAGCGGGATGAACACGCCAAGGCTCTCGGCGATGTCAGGGACAAACGCCTGCAGGCACAGATCAACGATTGTAACGAAGCCCGCGATGACGACGATGTAGCACGCGATACGCACTTCGTTGGGGATGATCTTGCGCAGAAGGGAAATAAAGATGTTGGAAAGCGTCAGGATGATGAGAACGGAGATGCCCATACCAAAGCCGTTTGCAACACTCGTGGTGATGGCCATGGTGGAGCACATACCGAGCACCTGCACCAGAACGGGGTTTTGGTAGATCAGACCGTCTTTGAGCTGTTTGTTGAAATTCATAGATCGTTCCCCCTTTCTCAGTTCATGGCCTCGGCGGCAGCCAGAGCGGCATTGACGCCCTTGGTCACGCCCTTGGTGGAGACCGTCGCGCCGGTGACGGCGTCGATGTTCTGCTTGACGACGAGCGTGCCCGCGCCGGACTTGCCGACGAACTGATCGAGCGCGCCGGTGCCGGCGGAGGTCGCTTCATTGTCGATGACCTTGGAGCCGATGCCCGCGGTCTCGGAGGCCTTGACGATGGAAACGCCCGTGACGGTGAGGTCGGTGTCCACGCCGACGATCATCACGATGTTGCCCTGAGAGCCGCTCGCGGTGACCTTGAAGGCATAGCCGATGGTGTCGCCGCCGGACTGCACCTCATAGACCTCGCTCAGCTTGCCGCCCTGTTCGTTGGCGGCATCGATCATGGCCTGCGGGATCTCCTCCATCGGGGGAAACTCGCAGTCGGCCGCAGAGACGACCTTGGCGAGCGCCTCTTCGGTCTTTTGCTTGTTGATGGCCGCGATCTTGTCCGCGGTCAGCATGTTGGTCAGGCCCAGCAGCAGCGCGACGACCAGCGAGATCGCCGTCAGCGTACCGGCTACCTTGAAAATGAATTTACCTTCGATCTTCATTTCTTTGCCGCCTCCTTCGCTGCTTTCTTATCTACGCCGAAGCGGGTGGGCTTGGTGTACTTGTCAATGATCCAGGTGCAGCAGTTCATCACAAGGATGGAGTAGCAAACGCCCTCGGGATAGGAGCCGAAGTAGCGGATGAACACCGTGATGAGACCGCAGCCGATGCCGAAGATCAGCTGGCCCTTTTTCGTGACGGGGGAGGTGACATAGTCAGTGGCCATGAAGAACGCGCCGAGGAACAGGCCGCCGCCGAGCACGTTGTAGAGCATCCAGCTCATCGCATCGTTGCCCTGGGGGAAGAGGAACGTGAGGACTGCCACCGTGCCGATGTAGGCAACGGGGATCTGCCAGGAGATGACCTTGCGGAAAATTAAGTACAATCCGCCGATGAGCAGCATCATCGCGGAGATCTCACCGAGAGAGCCGCCGATGTTGCCGATGAACATGTCGGAAAGGCTGTACTGTGCCGTCACCTCGGCAAATTCGCCGCCCTTCATCATTGCAAGCGGAGTGGCCGCGGTCACGACGTCAGCGCCGCCGAAGAGCGGTGCCTTGCCGGAGGCCGGGTCGATCCAGGAGGTCATCTGGCTCGTGTAGCACGCGACGAGCGCGGCACGGCCGGCCAGCGCGGGGTTCAGGAAGTTCTTGCCAAGGCCGCCGTAGAGCTGCTTGACAAGGAAGATCGCGAAGAAGTTGCCGACGATCAGCATCCAGTAAGGAAGCGTCACGGGGCAGACGAACGCGAGCAGGACACCGGTGACGGCGGCGGACAGGTCGCCGAGCGTCTGCGTCTTGTGCATCAGCTTACGGTAGAGCCACTCGAAAAACATCGCGGAAACCACGCTCACGAGCACGGAGATCAGCGCGCGGAAACCGAAACGGATGACGCTCATGATGAGCGCGGGGCACAGCGCGATGATCACGTCGAGCATGATCGAGCGCGTGTCTTCATTGTTGCGGATATGGGGGTTGGAGGAAGCGATGAGCTTCAGACCCTTATAATCATTCAGCATCTCTTAAGCCTCCTTCTTTGCTTCTTCAGCAGCCTTGGCAGCCTCAGCCGCGGCCTTGGCCTTGGCGGCGGCTTCCTTGACCTTCTGCTTGCCGACCTTGAACGAATGCGTCAGGTGCAGGCGGCCCGGGCAGATGTAAGAGCACGCGCCGCACTCGATGCAGTCCATGACGTGCGCCGCCTCGAGATCCTCGATGCGGTTCTTCTGCACATATAAATAGAGGTACAGGGGCTCGAGGTGCATGGGGCACGCCTCGACGCAGCGGCCGCAGCGGATGCAGGTCGGGTCCTCGGAGACCTTGTTCTCATTCGCGGCGAACGCCAGCACCGCGCCCGTGCCCTTGGCCACGGGGAAGTCGGCGGAGGCCTGCGCCATACCCATCATCGGGCCGCCGGCGATGAGCTTGAACGTCTCGTCCTTCAGGCCGCCGCAGGCGTCGAACAGGAGGGAGACCGGCGTGCCGATCGGGCACTCGAGGTTCTTCGGCTCCACAACGCCGCTGCCGGACACGGTGACGACCTTGCGCACCACGGGCATGCCGTCCTTGATGGCATGGTAGATGGCGATGGTGGTGTTGATGTTGAACACGGCGCAGCCGATGTTCGCGGGAAGACCTCCCGGGGGCACCTGCTTGCCGGTGATGGCCTGGCAGAGCTGCTTTTCACCGCCCTGGGGGTAGCGGCAGCGCAGCGATTCGACCACGACAGGAGCCTTCTGCTCGGCGATGACCTTGTTGAGGGCCTCGATGCCGTTTTTCTTGTTGTCCTCCACGCCGATGACGACCTTGCTCACGCCGAACATCTTGGCGAGGTAGCAGCAGCCGCCGATGATCTCAGCGGGGCGCTCAAGCATCGCGCGATGGTCGCCGGTGATGTAGGGCTCGCACTCCGCGCCGTTGATGATGACGGTATCGACCTTGCCGATGCCGCTGGAGATCTTCGTGTGCGTGGGGAACGTTGCGCCGCCCATACCGACGATACCGGCCTGCTTGACCATTTCGACCATTTCCTCCACGCTCAGCGCGTCGGGGTCGGCCGGAGCATGGACTTCCTCGCTCAAGTCGTCCTTGAAGTCATTGTCGATGACAACGGACATGACCTTGCCGCCCATGGAATAGGGACGGGGCTCCACCGCAGCGACCGTACCGGATACGCTTGCGTGAATGGGAGCGCCGAGACCTTTGAATTCGCCGATCTTCTGTCCAAGCTTGACATAGTCGCCCTTGGAGACCGTCGGGGTGCAGGGTGCGCCGAAGTGCATCGACATGGGGATCACCACCTGAGCAGGGGCTTGTAACTGCTCGATGGCCTTTTCATTGGTAGCAGCCTTCATATCATTGGGATGAACGCCGCCAAAGAAAGCTTGTGCCATAGTCTTCACCTCATCTTTATACTGCCAGAGCAGCGGAAACACTGCTCCATAATCGGATAGATTATATCCCCTTTCTTTTCTCTTGTCCAGAAAATATTCTTCATGACCATCATTTTCCTACATAATTTATCAGATTTCGTCGTCATTTTCTCGCAAAAACAGCATTTTGCCAAACAATTTGCCTTTCGGCGGCCCGCGGAGGGAATAACCCATTTTTCCGCTTCTTGACGTGTCCCGGACGCGATGCTATAATTATGTATTATTATTTTTATGAATTTCGTGCATTTTCCGCACATTGCCGTCTGTTTTTCCCCGTTCCGGCAAGAAAGGAGCTTTTTTATGCCCATGCAGCTCGATACCGGCGCGATCAAGGCAGAATCGCGCTCGCTTCTGCGCACCGGTGAGGTCAATCCCTTCCGGATGACGCTTTTCTATCTTCTCATCACCCTTGTGCTCGATATGATCAACTCGGGCGTAAGCTATATGATCGACTCTGCCGGCGGCTTCACAGTGCTCTCGTTCAGCTTTGTGAGCATCCTCGTCGGCCTTGTCGCACTCGTTCTGAACGCGGGGTATTACTGCTACTGCTTCGGCATCCTGCGCCGTGAGGAAATGCCGTATGAGAGCCTTTTTGACGCGTTTCCCTTTGCCGGGAAGGTCATCCTGCTTTCCATCGTCGAGGGCGTTTTCATCTTCCTGTGGTCGATGCTTTTCGTCATCCCCGGCATCATCGCGGCCTACCGCTACTCGTTCGCCATGCTGAACCTGTGTGAAAATCCCGAGCTCGGCGTGATGGAGGCATTGAACCTGAGCAAGCAGCAGACAAATGGCTATAAGATGCAGCTTTTCCTGCTCCAGCTCAGCTTCATCGGCTGGTCGCTGCTGGTGCTGGGCATTTTCCTCATCTACGAGCTGCTCATCGCCGCCCTCCTGCCCGACAGCTTCCTCGGCATCATGTTTGGCTCGCTGCTGCTGAGCGTGCTCGCCGCCGGTGTGGGCGTTTACCTGACACCGTATCTGAATCTTTCCATCTGCCGTTTCTACCTGCTTGCCACCGCGCCGCAGGTAAACGAGCCGCCGCACTTCGACTCCTGGAACGGCAACTTCTGAACGCAGCAAAAAAGAGGGATATCTCGCATGAGATATCCCTCTGTCATTTTTTGTCTTACTTCAGCACGTAGACGTTCTTGATGCCGAGCAGCGCGCAGAGCTCGGTCTTTTCAGCGATGTCCGCCTCGCTCTCGTACCAGACGACGATCGTGGAGCCGTCCTTCTCCTTACAGAGAAGGTACGAGCTGTCGAAGCGGTTCGAGCGCGATTTCTGCACGGTGCTGTCGTTCAAATACGCGCTCAGCTCGTCCTGCGTCAGCTCGCGCAGCGCGCCGACCTTGCCGCTTTTCACGCTCTGCGCCGCGGGGACGGCGTTAATGACCACGCTGCCGCCCTTGCCGGCCTTGACCGCCGCGTCGTAGACCTGCTCTACCGCCGCGCGCGGGGACAGCGGCACCGCACCGCTCGTGCCCGTCAGGCTCTCAACCGGCACCGCGCCGGAGGGCGCCGCGCTCACGCTCGTCACGCTGACTTTGGCCTTGAGGCCGTTGTAGGCGCGCAGCAGCACCGCCGCGGCCTGCTCTCGCGTCGTGTCGTTTTTCGGCGCGAACGTCGTTAAGTTCATACCCACCACAAGACCCATGCGCCAGGCGAGCGTGATATAGCCGGGATTCGTCGAAACATCGGTGAACGGGCACTCATCCTGCACCGTGCCGGAAAGCGTGCTGTACCCCAGCGCGCGGACGGTCATCGCGGCCATCTCCTCACGCGTGATGGGGTCGTTCGGTCGGCAGGTCGTGTTGTGGCCGGAGAACACGTCGTGCGCGCTCGCGGTCTCAATGGCGCTATAATACCACTTTTTCGCATCCTGATTGTCGGTATAGCTGCCCTTTTCGGGCGTTACGGTCTTCCAGCCCATCAGGCGGCAGAGCGCCGCGGCATAGGCCGCGCGCGTCATCTTCTGTCCGAGGCCGAACTTGCCGTTTCCGATGCCCTGCAATAAGTTGTACTGCCTGCACTGCGCGATGCTTTGGCTCGCCCAGTTCTTGTCCGGCACGTCGGAATAGCCGGATTTGTTGGCGGCAAGCGCGAGCGTCGTGGTCATCACGAGCGCAAGAAGAAGCGCCGTCAGGCGCGTTGCGATCTGTTTCATTGGTATTTTCCCCCTTTTGGGTGGTCTTTCTGCCGTATTGTAGCACAAAGTCGCGTGGATAGTCAAATTTCCTCTTTACCTTTGCGGTGGTCTTTGTTAAAATAATAGATTGTATTAGTATGATGAGGCAGTATTGCCTGAGATAGTATGCCCAAAAGTTCTCAAAAGAAAGAAGGTGAGCCGAAACATGAAGTACGAGCACTGGCAGATCCCCGCCGCGCCGGAGGATGCCATCAAGACGCTGATGGACGCGGGATACCCCTATCTTGTCTCGTCGGTGCTGGCCGCGCGCGGCGTTACCACGAGCGAGCAGGCCGCTGAAGCGCTCGAGCGCGAGAAGACGCTCGCCCACTCCCCGTTTTTGATGAAGGACATGGACAAGGCCGTCGCGCGCATCTCGAAGGCGCTTGAAAACGGCGAAAAGCTGGCGGTCTTCGGCGACTACGACGTGGACGGTATCACCTCGACCTGCCTTCTGACCGATTATCTCCGCTCGCGCGGGGCGGATGTGACGATGCACATTCCCCGCCGCATCGAGGAGGGCTACGGCCTCGGCTGTGACGCCATCCGCGCACTTTCCGAGTCCGGCGTGACGCTGATCGTCACGGTCGACTGCGGCATCACGGGCGTGGACGAGACGGCCTACGCCGCGACGCTCGGCGTCGATCTTGTCATCACCGACCACCACGAGTGCAAGGAGCAGCTCCCCGCCGCCGTGGCCGTCGTCGACCCCCATCGGCCCGACTGCCCGTATCCCTTCAAGCACTTGGCGGGTGTGGGTGTCGCGCTCAAGCTCGTTTTGGCCCTTGGCGAGGGGCGCGAGGATGCGCTGTTTGCGCGCTACTGCACGCTTGCCGCCATCGGCACGATCGCCGACGTCATGCGCATGGAGGGCGAGAACCGCACCATCGTGCAGTGCGGGCTTGAGAGCATCGACCGCAGCGACTTTACGGGGCTGCACGCGCTGCTGCGCGAGGCGGGGCTCACGTCGCGCCCCATCTCGTCGATCCAGATCGGCTTTGTGCTCGCCCCGCGCATCAACGCCGCGGGCCGCATGGGCCGCGCCGAGCTGGCCGCGGAATTGTTGCTCACCGACGATCCCGTCCGCGCGGAAAAGCTCGCGCGCGAGCTGTGCGAGCTCAACCGCGAGCGCCAGAGCGTGGAGCAGGACATTTTCCGCCGCGCCATCGAGCAGATGGAGGACCTTCCCGAGAGCGAGCGCAGTGCGCTCGTGTTGTCCAGCGAGGACTGGCATCAAGGCGTCGTGGGCATTGTGGCGTCGAGACTTTCCGAAAAATTCTCCTGCCCGAGCTTTATGATCCACCTCTCCGGCGGGTCGGGTAAGGGCTCGTGCCGCAGCTACGGCGGCTTTAACCTCTTCAATGCGCTCGAAGCGTGCTCCGACCTTCTTGTGAGCTTCGGCGGACACGAGCTCGCCGCAGGCTTTACGATCGAAGAGCGCAACATCCCCGCGTTCCGCACGCGGATGAACCAGTATGTGCGCGCCCACACGGGCGAGCATCCGCCGGTGTCGATGCTCGACGTCGACGTCGACTTGCAGCACCCCTCGCTCATCACGCTTGAGGAGGTCGAGGCACTTTCGCTCCTCGAGCCCTACGGCGCGGGCAACAACCGCCCCGTCTTCTGCCTGCGCGGCGCAACGCTCGAGAGCGTGCAGGGCGTGGGCCAGAACCGGCACTTAAAGCTGAAACTACAGAAAAGCCGCGTGAATTTCGACGGCATTTTCTTCTCCGTCACCGCCGACGAGTGCGGCGTGTGCGCGGGCATGCGCGTGGACGCGGCGTTCTATCTGCAGGTGAACGAGTTCCGCTCCCAGCGCTCCATCCAGCTCCAACTCATCGACCTGCGCCCCTCGCTCGACCCCAGCGGGCGCGAGAATGAGGCGCTTTCCCTCTGCCGCGAGCTGATTAGCGGCGGTACGCTCTCCCCGCGCGACGCGGCGCGGGCGCTCCCCTCGCGCGACCAGTTCGTGCGCGCGTGGCGCGTTCTGGAGCGCGAGGTCGGGCCTGACGGCGTCAGCGAGCCCATGCTGCCGCTGCTGCGGCATTTGAGCTCGGAAATGGTCGGCGCGGAGACGTTTCTGCGCACGGCGATGTGCCTGCAGGTCTTCGCCGAGCGCGGGCTTCTTTCGATCGAGCGCAAGGACACGACCCTCACGCTCCGCCTGACGGCGGACGGAAAAAAGGTTGAGCTTAACAAGAGCCCCTACCTTTCCGCCCTGCACGGCTTTCTTTCGTAATTAAAGGAGACGATTCGGATATGACAGCACAGGATAAAGCATTAAAAGAGAATACCGCTTCGGCTCCCCTCCAGATCGTCGCGCCCGGCACCTGCGTGGAGACCGGCGAGCAGGCGGCGCTCGTGCTCGGTATGTACGACCACCTTGTCGAGACGATCCACCAGTACAACCCGAGCGCAGACTTTGCCCAGATCGACAAGGCCTTCCGCTATGCCGACACGCACCACAACGGTCAGCTCAGAAAGGACGGCTCGCCGTTTATCACGCACCCGCTCGCCGTCGCGCAGATCATCGCCGAGGAGCTGCGGCTCGACTCAGAGTCCATCGAGGCCGCCCTCATGCACGACTGCATCGAGGACACCTCTGCCACGTATGCCGAGATCGCCAAGGAGTTCTCCCCCGCGGTCGCGGATCTGGTCGAGGGCGTCTCCAAGCTGACGCGCGTACAGTACGCCAGCAAGGAAGAAGAGCAGATGGAGAACCTGCGCAAGATGCTCATGGCGATGGCCAAGGACATCCGCGTCATTCTCATCAAATTGGCCGACCGCACGCACAACATGCGCACCATGGAGTACCAGACGGCGGAAAAGCAGCGGCAGAAGTCGCTTGAAACGATGGAAATTTACGCGCCCATCGCCCACCGCCTCGGTATGCAGCGCATCAAGTGGGAGCTTGAGGATTTGTCCCTCAAGTATTTGGATCCCGTCGGCTACGACGAGATCACCCGCTCGCTCGCGGCCAAGGAGGCCGAGCACGAGGCCTTTATGGAGCGCGTGCAGGCGCAGATCGAAGAGCGCCTGAAGGAGCAGCACGTCCCGTATCTCAAGGTCTACGGCCGCATGAAGCATCCCTACAGCATCTACCGCAAGATGTACGCGCAGAATAAGACGATGGACGAGGTGCTCGACCTCTTCGCGTTCCGCGTCATCGTCGACACCGTGGCCGACTGCTACAACGTGCTCGGCATCATCCACGACCTTTACCGTCCCATTCTGGGCCGTTTCAAGGACTATATCGGCACGCCCAAGCCGAACATGTACCAGTCGCTCCACACCACCGTCATCGGTGCGGACGGCATCCCGTTCGAGGTCCAAATTCGCACCGAAGAGATGCACGAGATCGCCGAATACGGCGTCGCCGCGCACTGGAAGTACAAACAGGGCATCTCCGGCAACGCAGGCGAGCACAACTACGAATGGGTGCGCCGTTTGCTTGAAAATCAGGAGAACACCGACGCCGAGGAATTCGTCCACACGCTCAAGGTCGACATGTTCGCCGACGAGGTCTTCGTCTTCTCTCCGCGCGGCGACGTGACGAACCTCCCCGCCGGCGCGACGCCCATCGACTTTGCCTACTCCATCCACTCGGCCATCGGCAACCGCATGACGGGCGCGAAGGTCAACGGGCGCATCGCCCCGCTCGACTATCAGCTCAAAAACGGCGACATCGTCGAAATTCTGACTTCAAAAAACGCGCACGGCCCCAGCCGCGACTGGCTCAAGATCGCCAAATCGAGCGAGGCACGCAGCAAAATTCGCCAGTGGTTCAAAAAGGAGCGCCGCGAGGAAAACATCATCAACGGCCGCATCTCGTTTGAAGCAGAGCTCAAGCACCTCGGCATCCCGATGAGTGACGTGCTCGGCACGGATATCGAGGCCGCGCTTCTCAAGAAGACGTCGTTCGGCTCGATGGATGAGATGTACGCCGCCATCGGCTACGGCGGATTTTCCGCGCAGAAGGCCGTCAACCGCATCCACGACGAGATCGTCAAGCTCGAAAAGCAGCGCAAGGAGGAGCGCGCCGCCACCGTGCCGGTGGACAACTCCGGCGCGACGCGTCCCGCCGTCCCCAAGCGCACGAAGAGCGAGCAGGGCATCGTGGTCGAGGGGCTGTCGAACTGCCTTGTCAAATTCTCCAAGTGCTGCACGCCTGTCCCCGGCGACGAGATCGTCGGCTTCATCACGCGCGGCTACGGTGTGTCCGTCCACCGCTGCGACTGCCCCAACGCCGCCATTGAGCGCAGAAAGCCCGAGGAGCGCGGCCGCTGGATCAAAGTGAGCTGGGGCACGGACGTCAAGGAGTCGTATCAGACCGCGCTCGACATTTACGCCAAGGACCGCCTCGACCTCGTGCTCGACGTCTCCGCCGCGCTCTCGTCCTCGCAGACGCGCGTGGCGTCCATCAACGCGACGACGACCGCCGACGGCTTTGCGGTCATTCACCTCAGTATTTTTATTTCCGACGCGCAGCATCTCGCGGCGGTCATGCGTCGGCTGCATCAGATCAGCGGAGTGATGAAGGTGGACCGCCCAGCGGGCTAAATTCCGCGCATCGCGCGGAGAGAAATGCCGCCTGCGGGCGGCAGGACCACACCCCCCATTTTCTTTCCCGAGAAAGAAAACGGGCGGTGTGACCGTCCA
>ENA-OWPB01000274-OWPB01000274.1-human-gut-metagenome-genome-assembly--contig:-NODE-274-length-70227-cov-10.708473_pt1 | contig 70227 bp, 53 predicted proteins | sample MGYA00248260_ERZ651838 | MGnify/ENA primary metagenome ERZ651838 (study PRJEB26924, sample SAMEA4378304) | human gut metagenome | biome: human gut; feature: human-associated habitat; material: faeces... | reverse complement strand
GCAAGGCGGGGCCGAGGCCGCCTCGATCAATTTGCGAAAGAATCTTGACGGTACCGCCTAAAGTAATAAGAACTGATCCCTTTATCTTATTAGTAAGGGTATTGGCATAGTAAAGAGGCTCAACGAGCGCGCTCGCGAGTAACGAGACAACAGTCAGAACAGATAGTCTCTGAATCAGAAGAAGCTCCGATACGTCTCGTCCAGGAAGCCATAGATCGTAAAAATGAAGACCATATGCAACAAAGCCCGCGAGCGGCACAATCATGACCGCAGCGGTGAATCTCATTGCAAAGCTAAACTGTTTAACAAGCTCGTCAGTTTTCTTTTTGGCATAAAGCTCGGCGCATTTGGGATAGAAAAGGCTGGAAAGACTATTTGAAACGGATAACAAAGCATTGGGGATCGTCTTAGCAACTGATAAAATCCCCATCTGGTAGGAACCAACAAAGAGATTCGAAATCCACAAATCAAGACCGGTAAGCAAAAGCTTGTTTATTGAGTCGATGCTGACCCATAAGCCACTTTTGAGAATTTCGAGTACTCTATGAATTGAAAAACAGGTCGCTTTCACCCGGTATTCCGGAGCAATACGTCTCGTAGTCCAAATCTGCAATGCGAGGAATGCGACCGATGCGACAACTGCAGCTGCGCTGTAATACCACATATGTGGAACTACAGTCAAAAAAAGAACGCACAGCAACATCGCCCTTATGACGGAGGACACAAGTTGGGCAATGGAGTTGAGGTATAGCTGGTTCTTGATAAATGCGGCAATTCCGAAAACAACAACAACAAGACTAAGCGCGCAATTGAAAAATGCCAGCAAAATCATAAGCTGGAGATCTTCAACTAGCCCAGGCGAAACCGACACGACAGATTCGATATTTGCCGCAAGAAGAACGGATCCAGCCAACACGGCGACGGCCATTACACAGTTTGCAAAAAACACGGAGGAGTAGTAGGACTCCGCACTCTCTTGGTCCCCGCTATGGTGCGCAATCGTGATATAGCGACCTGCGAGCGAATTTAAGGCGGTAGTAATTACAGCCACATAGCTTACAAAGTTGTTAACAAGACCAACAAATCCATAGGCTTCTGCCCCCATTTTCTCTAGGACAATCGGGGTCAAAAACAAGCTGATGACCATCTGAGCAACAATAACAGACACTTGCGAGATAAGGTTTATCGCAAAAGCGGTCTTGCCCTGTAATATTGGAAGCGGTTTGATCTGTTTAGTTATCACTCGGCAACGCCTCCATTTGAGAGATATGATCTCAGGTAGTTGAGCGAGCGTAGCGACTCAAAGCTTCGAATCTTGTCTGAAGATTCGAAATCTGGTTTGATTTCGAGAACCTTGCCCAATTTATCAATTGAGGTAAGCCGCCGATCAGAAAGGTTGAGTCCGTCCAGAAGCGACGTTAGTTTCTGGACATTGCCTCCTTGGCCGTTTCGGTCTCCACGGGGAATCGTCACAAAAGGCGTATGGGTAACGATAGAAAATATGCTTCCATGAAAGGTGTCGGTTAACACATAATCAGCTGCTCGAAAATATGGTAAAACCTGGTCAGGGCGGCATCGAATATGGCGATCGCGCACGGGCTGGTCCTCACCTAATGCGATGAGTTCAAGCCCGTGGGAATGAGCAAATTCGAGAGCCTCTCTACATTCATCCTCGGTAAATCGGAAGCTGTAGCCGTAAAGAATCATGAATCTACTCTCGTTGCAGGGAGACCAATCTTCGTCTCCACTCCACCGACGAGTACAGGATCAAGATGCATGATTGGGGCTATTCCCGTAAGCCTATTTACAGTGTCAACGGAATTCGTGTCACGAACAGAAATCCCCTCGAAACGCTTAAGGCAATCTCCTATTTCCCTAGCCACCCCATAGTGGTCAAGTTTTTCATACGTCGTATTGCCAAACGAAGCGGCATAGCTTATCACTTTACCTGCGTTGGCGCGCCTCCCAAACAATTCTAGGGAGTAGCCGATATTGGAACCAAGCTGAAGGCAATTAAACACTTCATCGCTGCCTATGACCAGGACGTCGCACTCCGTGTTGTAGTGGCGTCTATCTGTGATTCCAAGCATATCATCGCAACTAAACATTAAGGAACGCGATGAGACCGCATCCCCCTTGAGAGCCTTTTTTATTGAATGACCCAAAGATGAGGATTTGAACCACTGTCCAACTTGCCTCATCTCGCATCGAAGGATTTCCTTTGTGTCCCCTTTATGCAAGATATCAGGCTCAATGTGATAGTCGACGAAAACCACCTGATGACCCAAGGATTCAATCATTCTTTTAAGTGAATAGGCCTGCAAGAAAGACCCGTAATTGGGGACTCGGTGCATTGTCATAATTCCAACGAGCATATCATTTCTCCGTAGCATCAAAACCATGCAAAGCTCCGCAAATCAAAGCAATGCCAAAAGCGAATTGGAAGGAAAGGTTAATCTCCACAGATGAACCGAGAACCATGCAAAGCAAAAAGGCGTAAATACCGAATAGTCTTTTGTTTTGATCCGGTTTTCCGAGAAGACACGTAAACAAACCAGTGAAATAGACCGTAGTGCCCAAGATTCCACACTGGGTTATAAGGTGAAACAAACCGTTTTGCGCATTGCCGTAGCCAAAAGTGATGCGGTAAATATCGGTAAGGTATCCCCACCCGAAAATAGGCTTCATTGCAACTAGATCGAAAGTGGCAGCGTATAGCCGCTCTCGTCCAGTCATATTTGGATTCTTATGCAAAACATTGACTACAAAGTTTTGAAACTCAGGCATTTGGAATAGATTTGCTTGTCCCCAAATGAGAATATTCAAAACAGCAACAGAGGCTACAAGAAACAAAGGGTTTGCGATAACAAATCGAGCTTTTGCAGGAACAAATGTCAAAGCTAGCATGGCGACCATCATCATGGCACCAGTGCTTGATCCAGAAATAAATGACATAAAAGTGCCAATGATTACGATAATGCGGTTTAACGTAACTTTATCCTTGTAGCAAACGAGCATAAGTCCAGAAAGCAGACAATGTGCATAAGATACTATGAACTTATTTCCGATTAGGTACACCGTACTAGGGTCAGATCGGTTGTAGGGCAAAACAACCATCATCAAATCGTTAAGCAGAATCGCAATAATAAAGATGACGAGTACACGTTCCAGAACAATCTCTGTGGAAAAGCGACGGCACGCATCAACATAGGTAAAAATAGCGGCAACGATTCCCATTCCAAACATAAAACCGGAAAATGACCAAGTCATACTATGAGTGTTGACCCAGGTCGAGTACGCCATCAGCGCAGAGAATGCACTAAGGAGCATCGTGGCAATTGGAATGCTCTTACAGCAAAGAAAGTTCTTTAAGACAAGATACGCAATTAAGCCATAACGAACCAACGAGTACGCTCCACCGCCACTGCCATCCGTCGGTGCGAAAAATAGCAAGGTCGCCAACACGATGTCTATGTCCTTAATGGTGATATCAGCAAGGGTCTTACGCCTAATGGGAGTAGTTTTGACATCGTTACACATTGCGCTTTACTCCGTTCCAGACCTTACGAACAAGCCAGAATAAGCGGTAAAGATGCATACGCGTGGCAAAGACACGCACAACTTCAGCTTTTTTGTGTCCACCAAGCGAAGCGTAGCTTTTGAAGCAACGGCGAAATAGATCCCAATAGGCGCTGTAGTCCTCACCCCATTCTTTTCGCGCTCTAGGAGAGCAAATCATGCCCTCAATCATCCCCGCCATCTGCGCGCAACAATACGACTTGATATTCTTTGATAGTTCAGGCTTGTTTTCCTCTACCCAAGCCGTCATATCCAAACAGTTATGCATGACGTCTATTTTTTTATGGCTGTAGGTAGATTTGCTGATACTTCCGGCGCGAAAAACGTAGTGATACAGACACTTTCCCACATGCACGACATCGCCACAGCGATCGAATAGCGATAAAATAATCGCAGCGTCCTCGCTTATGCGTCCGTGGGGATAACGAATATTATCGAACAGCTCACGGCGATAAAGTTTGTCACAAGCGGATACATCAATGATATTGCCGAGTAAAACTTCCCTCATCGCGTCCGTGGAGGTAAACCTCGTTAACCTAGTTGTTGAATATTCCTCATTTACGGTATCTCCAATATGCACGTATCTACCGCACGTTACTATAGAAACTTTTCTTTCGACCATACCGGCCAAGAGCGTTTCGTACATATCAGGCTCAATATAGTCGTCGCTGTCAACAAAACCAAGGAATTCACCATCGGCAACATCAATACCGACATTTCTTGCTGAAGACAAACCGCCGTTCTGCTTATGTATAACGCGGATACGGGGGTCACGGACCGCCCAGGAGTCACAAAGCGTGCCACTCAAGTCGGTTGATCCATCGTCAACGAGAATTATCTGAAGGTCACTAAACGTTTGGCTAACGAGGCTCTCAACGCACCGATTCAGCTCCGCCTCAACGTTATAGACGGGAACAATGATAGTTACAATTGGCGGATTAACGTCTTTATTCATCGGTCACTCTACTTCAGCATTGTCGCAGCTAGCAATGAAATGCTCATAGGACTTGAACTGCCTCGGGGTTGCTAATATCGCTTCACTTTTGTCATAAGTTCCCATGAGCCTCATTTGGGAAACATAGCTGTCGTTAAGTTGATCAGGGGTGGCCCACAAAAAGAAATACTCCCTCATTTCATCTGCACGAGGATCGCGCCCGTAACGACGACGGAAACGGACTACGTAGTCTTTCGCTTCATCCAATTGAGCGGCTGCTCGCTTCTCACGGTAACTCTCTAATGAGCAGACCTTTTTTGCGGGAATCCCCGCATAAACAGAGTCATGTTCAAGCCTCCCGCTGACGACGGAGTGCGCGCCTACGATTACGTTGTCCTCTATGGTCGTGCCGCACAAGATTGTGGCACCCCATCCGATGAAAATATTATTCCCAATGGTCACGTGTTTTTGATTTCCAAAAACCTCACCCGTTTTTCCCTTAATTACACCCCACGAATAATCATGCGTCAGGATAGTTGATGGGCCGGTTATCTTTACATGGTCACCAATAGTAATCAGATGCGGGTTTTGAATATCGACCGTCATTTCTTTGGGGCAGTAGAAAGTGACATCGTCCCCAATAGCAACGCCTTTTTTTCTCAACCGGCTAATCAATAAGTCGTTATTGAGAAAAATTGAATTATATAAATTCTTTAGTCCATCAATCATAGACATGCTTGCGTTTCCAATCTAGAAAACCCCATGTGACGCAGCTGTATAGAGAACACCTGCGGCCCGCCGTCTCAGCAGCTCCACAAAGGCCCTCTGTGTAAAGCCGAGCCTCTCGCACGGATAGTCGTTTATCACTTTCAATAGGCGATCATCGTCTGCCATTCTACGTATGGCATCGCAGGCATCATCTCGACTCTTACCGCTAACGCGATGCACCTCCTGCGAGATGCACGTCTTCATGTAGATGAACAGGGTCTTTTTTAACCTCAAGACGCATTCGGTTTCCGAGGGAGAACCCGCCACGAGCCGAAGTGCGTAGTCGTAGAAATTCAAGCAGGCCTCAAAACGATCGGGCCTGTAAGAGGTACTGAGTGACGAGAGGTTCGTACGATATGAATACCCCACACAGCTCGTTGTCGCAACCTTGCTGCTGGTCCGGAGGTACTTATATTTGAAGACAAAGTCCTCGCTGATCACCTCGCGCTCCGAGGGGAAACGCAGAGTATGGTCGTCTATGTTCGTCTTCGAAAATATAGACGACCACGCCGACATCGGAATCGAGTCGGACGCCTCGGGTGCGCTGCCGCATACGCGGGGGACGAACCTCTTCGCCAGTCTTTCGCCCTCCCACACGGCATCCTCGAGCTTGAACTCGAACTGGGGGTTTCCCTCTCCGTCGCGCTTGGTAAACCCACCTAAAACGCAGTTCGCCCCAGTACGCTCAATGGTACGAACGAACGACTCGATCATGTTAGGCTCAAGCCAGTCGTCGGAATCAACGAACATAACATGTGTGGTCTCTGGAAGAAGATTATCGAGTCCCGTGTTGCGTGCGAAACCCAACCCCGCGTTCTCCTTATGCACCGTCCGTACGCGATTGTTCTCGGAAGAAAGAAGCTCACATATCTCTCCAGACGAATCGGTCGACCCGTCGTCGATCAACAGCACCTCGAGCACTGGAAACGACTGTTTTAAGATTGAGAACACACACTTCTCAAGGTACTGTTCAACGTTGTACACTGGCACTATAACAGTGAGTTTTATTATTGAATCCACGTTTTTGAAGGCTTCCTAGTCAATATCCTTAGTCTTGTAATTCGACGCCGGCATACTTTTCAGTAACTCTGCTCTTTGAGGTTCTCATTGCTGAGAGGCTTATTGGTGTCAGAAGGGGTAACGCGCCAAGCCTTCAATGCATGCGTGATGCGCTTGTCGACTGGCGGAAGTGTCAAATAATCACCGTACATCAGTGAAAGGTAACAATCCGCATCCCTAAAGCCATAGAATCGTTCATTTTCGAACTCATACTCAATCAGGTCATTAAAAAGGTCGGCAGGGAAAACCTCAAGCGAGCCGCTAACCGCCCAAGAAAGATTTGCCGCCATGCCTTTAGAAGTAAAAGTCCCGCATTCTGTCATCGCTCTGAGCTTGCCGAGCGCCCATTGTTGTAATGACGTGTGCTTGGCGATTGAACCAAAGAAAGCCTTGAGACGCCCAGCGATACCAGCTTGACCCGAACCCCATCGTGAAGCCTGGAACAGGTATTTATACCTAACTGCCGATTTCCATGCTTTATTTGCCTCGGCTACATTGTCAAACGAAACTATGGGGAAGATATCTATCCAGACGTACTCACGGATGCTCTTTGCTATATATGCAGATTTCACTTCAATACTGGTATTAACCAGTTTTTCAAAAGGTATAGCAGCAGAGCCTTTAAGGTTCGACTTGCTTGCAAGCCGAATGGAAGAACAATTGGCTCCTTCACGTGCAGGAAAACCCGCCAGAAATTGTTTGTAGTCTTCGATGGGCATAATGACATCGATATCATCATCCCATGGGATAAAACCCTTGTGCCTTACTGCACCCAGCAGAGTGCCTGACCCCATTGAATAACGTAGATTATTTTCACGACAATAGGAATCGAAGATTCGAAGAAGGCCCAATTCCGCGGCTTTCACTTCATGCATAGATAAGTAATCGGATGTCATTTTAGGCACCTTTGGTCATATTTCTGTAAGAATCGGATAGTTGCTGGTAGAGGGACCGCGTAGTATAGCCCGCACAATTGAGAGGAGTCGCATAATCAGTCCTCGCGGTGATTTCTCTCTTATGTGCGCATGCATCAAGTAATTCTGCCCACTGCCCATCTGAAGCTGAGAGGCCGATTCGTTGTAATAATCCAGTAAGATTCGCTTCTTCGGAAACCGCATCCGAGCTGAGGATGGGCAATCCGTTTGCTTGGGCCTCAACGAAAGCAATCGGTAGCCCCTCATAGAAAGAGGGGGCAAGGAGTACATCTGTAGCGCTGTAATATCTCCAGATATCGTCAACCGTACCAACGAATATTACTGAATCGTTCAATCCGAGTTCAGCTGACTTCTTCTTTGCTTGGGGCAGCTCTTCGCCTTGCCCAAGTAGCAAAAGTCGGGCATTAGCTTCGATAGTTTGTAAATGATTAAAAATATCCAAAGCTCGAAGTGTATTTTTAACTGGTATTCCGGCACCTACCAGACCAACCACAATGGCATCATTTGAGATTCCAAATTGGCGTCTAATAATCGTACGATTGAAAGCGGAGAATTGGAATTTATCGGAATCAACCCCGTTGTGCACTTGTGTAAAATCGTTACCACGGAATAAATAATTCCCCGCGACCTCACTACACGCCCAACGCACATTCGCTGCTTGGCTATATTTCTTAATCATTTTTACGTTAACGAGGTTCTTCAAACGCGAAGAGCTACCAAGCGCGCTACTATGGCAGTGCACGATGCGCGAGGGAACTCCGGCTTTTTTTGCCTCAGAGGCGAAGACGAAGCCGAGTGCGTTGTTCGTGTGAATCTGAACGATGTCGAAACGGTGCTTCGACAGAAAAGCGCCAAGGCGCTTCGCCCCCAGAGTGCCAACCAGCAGCGGGCTGTAGCTATCAATTAAAGGGCCGTAGAATCGCTCTCCGAACCTGTCCCCTTCGACGCGTCCAACCGAAAGTACGCTCTGCTCGATATCGGGAGCCGGGCAATCAAGCATCGTAGAGACGAAGGTCCTCACCCCGCCCCTGCCGGGTCCTAACTGTTGAATGATGTGCAGGACCCGAATCATCGCGACCTACCTTCCAGCACGTCGCCGATCCGCTCGCTCGCATGACCATCACCGTAGGGGTTCGAGGCATGGCTCATGGCCGCGTACTCCCCCTCATCGGAGAGCAGACGACCGAACTCGCGGTAGATGACGTCCTCCTCGGTGCCGACGAGCTTCAGCGTGCCTGCCGCCACACCCTCGGGGCGCTCGGTGGTGTCGCGCATGACGAGTACCGGTTTGCCCAGGCTAGGCGCCTCCTCCTGAATGCCGCCGGAGTCGGTGAGGATGAGGTGGCTCGCGGCCATGAAGTTATGGAAGTCGAGCACCTCGAGCGGGTCGATGATGTGCAGGCGGTCGAAGCCGTCGAGCTCCTCGTGCGCCGCCTTGCGGACGATCGGGTTCATGTGGATGGGGTAGATCGCCTTGGTGTCGGGGTGCTCCTCCATCACGCGGCGGATGGCGCGGAACATGCGGTGCATGGGCTCGCCCAGGTTCTCGCGGCGGTGCGCCGTGATGAGGATAAGGCGTGAGCCCTCAGCCCACTCGAGCTCGGGATGGGTATAGCCCTCGCGCACGGTGGTGCGAAGCGCGTCGATACCGGTGTTGCCGGTGACCCAGATCCTGGACTCGGGCTTGCCCTCCCCGAGCAGATTCTCCTTGCTCGCCTCCGTGGGGGCGAAGTAGTACTCGCTCACGATGTCTACCGCCTGGCGGTTGAACTCCTCCGGCCAGGGGCTGTAGATGTCGTGCGTGCGCAGGCCGGCCTCGACGTGGCCCACGGGAATCTGCAGGTAGAAGCATGCGAGCGCGGCGGCGAAGCTGGTCGTGGTGTCGCCGTGGACCAGGACGACATCGGGCCTCTCGTCCTCGAGGACCGCCTTGAGCTTGAGCAGAACGTCGCACGTCACGTCGAACAGCGTCTGGCCAGGCTTCATGATCGCCAGGTCGTGGTCGGGTGTCACGTCGAAGACGCGCAGCACCTGGTCGAGCATCTCGCGGTGCTGGCCCGTCACGGTCACGACGGTCTCGAACTCATCAGCGCGATCCCTCAGCTCATTGACGAGCGGGCACATCTTGATTGCCTCCGGTCGGGTGCCGAAGACGAGCATAACTTTCTTCTTAGCCATTGGCCTTGCTCCTCTTTGCTTCCTTACGGAGAAGCATGTAGAAACGGGTGTTGCCGACCACGTAGCGCCTCACCAGGCGCTTTGGCTCCTGCATCATGCGGAAGAGCCACTCCAGGTTCGCGCGCTGCATCCACATCGGGGCGCGCGGGATGTTGCCGGAGACAACGTCGAACGAGCCGCCCACGCCCACGAAAGCGCCCTTGGCGCCCAGCTCGCGGAAACGCTCGATAAGGCGCTCCTTCTTGGGCGAGGTGATGCCCACGAACACGATGTCGGGCTCGGCCTGCTCAACCTCGGCGACCACGGCATCGAACTCGTCTTCGCCGAAGTAGCCGTCACGGTAACCCGCAAGGACCATATTGGGATACCTCTCGGACAGTACCTCGGCGGTCTTTTCGACCACTTTGGCTTTGGCGCCCAGCAGGTAGACGCTGTGCCCCTCACGCTCGGCCAGCCCGCACAGCTCCCACATGAGGTCGATGCCGGCCACGCGCTCGGGCAAGTCCACGCCCAGCTTCTTGGCGGCCATGACCATGGACGCGCCATCGGCGTTTACGATCTCGCAGCGGCGCACGCACGCATCCATCTCGGGGTCGTCGCGCATCTGAAGCAACTTGTCGGCGTTCACGCCGATCAGGTGGGCGAAGCGCCCCTCCTTGATGAGGGCGTCGGTCGCCTCGACGGTCTGCTCCATCGTCCAGGGATCGACGGGGGCGCCCAGGACTTCGACTCGTCCGGGAAGATCAACCGTTGAACCGGTGCCTTCGTAATTCCCTATAGTCTCTTTAGCAAGCGCCATTTCCGCTAACAACCTCAATCACTGTGAGTAGGATTATTTTGAAATCGAAGAAAATGCCTCGTTTGGCTATATATTCCAGATCGCGTCGGACCATCCCGTCGAATCCAGTCGAGTTACGCTCAGTGACTTGCCACCATCCGGTAATCCCCGGCTTTACGGCCAGGCGCTGCAGGTCGTACTCGGTGTACTCTGCAACCTCGTTGGGCAGCGGCGGACGCGGGCCCACCACGGACATCTGACCCAGAAAGACGTTCAGGAACTGCGGGAACTCGTCGATCGAGTGCTTGCGGATGAACTTGCCGATTTTCGTTACGCGGGGGTCCTCCCTCATCTTGAACATGGCACCGGCGATCTCGTTCTGCTCCTTGAGCTCGGCCAGGCGCTCGTCGGCATCCCTGTACATGGAGCGGAACTTCCACATGCGGAAGGTGGTCAGGCTGCCGTCGGGGCGGGTCTGACCAACGCGGATCTGGCTGTAAAACGGGTTGCCCTCGCTCTCCAGGCGGATGGCGGCGGCCAACACCAGACCGGGGATCGCGATGAGGACGAGTACAACACCGCTGAAAACGATATCAAACGTGCGCTTTATGGCCCGGTAGGCCAGGCGCGAGTTGTCCCAGTCCATGATGGATTGCATGGCCCTGTAGCTGGCGGCGCCCTCACGCCGGTCCATGGCCTGAGAAATGAGCGCTGCCCCCGCAGGCGCATCCGTTGCAAATTGAGTTTTATCCGACACGTTTTCTTCCAAGACTTCGTCCCCGGGTCGGGGATCCTCCCTGTTCTGTGTAGCGGTCGCCAACAGCTAGGCGATCGCCTTTTTAAGGTTTCGCATTACGCGCTGCTCGGCCGAAAGCACTGCAAGGCCAACGCGCGTAGTTACGCGTCGGCCGCATAGGTCGAGCTCCAGATAAGCAGTGCTCTTGCGTCTGTTAATGGTTTTGATAAGGCCTTCGTGGCCCAACAGCGGACCAGCCGTAACTACGACCTGGTCGCCGTCTTTTAGGGCCTCGCTCATGGGTACTACGCGGTCTCCCCTATGCGTAAATCCGCCAATAAGCTGGACCTCTTCTTTTGCCAGCGGCACAAACTGACCGTCCTGGGCAAGCACCCGGGCAAAGTCGTCCATGCGCAGCAGATACTGTTGCACGGTGCGGGGATCTGCCGTATCGCAGATAAGATATCCGGGAAAAAGCGGCTTGGTCGTATTGACCCATTCGCCGTGTACTTTGATCTCGGTTTGAAATTGGGGATAAAAGAGCTCCTGCATGGCGCCCGCTGGCACCACACGCTCGATGCGCTCGCGCATTACGTCTTCGCGACCGTTAATGACCTGAATCACATACCACACGAGCACCACCCCCTTGCTGTCTTACGTGTGGCTCACGGGGTTTGGGTATGGCTTCGCCAGGGCGCTTATGCGCGAAGGCGCTCCATATTCAAACCCTGAGCCCAGTCAGACAAGCACGTGGCTCTGCCCCACCGTGAACGGTATGTATAAGCGCAGTTGCTAGAGATGCGGCCGTGTATCGCAAAAAGACCGCGTCTCCAGCTGGCTGCGTGCGAACCAGTCAAGCGGGAACAAAACTGGACCGCACGCAAACAGCTGTAAAACTGCTTCTTATTGGCATGCATGCTAATAATTGCATCATGGAATTACCCAATACAAATTAATAACGTCGCATAACTTCTTTATTGGAGCTCGTGGTGTTTCTGGCACCGCCGTTACGGCCGGATGCTGATCGACCCTGCGCTTAGCGACTTGCTGGAGCCGCGAGCACAGTTGAACTCATGTAACGCTAAGTATCCTAGCACAAGCTGGTAACGAAACTGATTTGGCTTGTGGTGGACAACATATCGTTCATTTAGCGTGTTCAAGGGTGTTGTTTTGGAATGTTGTTCACATTGATGCAGGTTATTGAGGTATTGGCGGTGATTAGGGGCGTTCCTTAAGCACAAATGGAACGGCGAGCTGCACTGGTAATTGCGTTAGTCTAACAAACTATGCACAGACATGGGAAATAAATTGTGCAACTTTTTGTTGGCATAGGTGGGGTTTGTGGCGCGTAGTGTTTTGGCATGAAAAAAGGCCTTCGGAATTCCGAAGGCCTTTACATTCACGATGGTGGAGACGAGGGGGATCGAACCCCTGACCTCTTGACTGCCAGTCAAGCGCTCTCCCAGCTGAGCTACGCCCCCGTGACGAGGAGATACTATAGGGGAAGATTCTTAGTTGTGCAAGAAGTTTTTTGCAATTGATCCTCGCACTTACGGGTTTTCCTGGGACGGGGCAAAAATAATCACTCTACGAGCGATTATTTTTATCCGCCGTCCCGATAAAACCCTGATGCAGCAAATACGCTATTGCAGTACCGGTGTGGACTTCGATCTTTGCAGTAGATCTTACTATGTTGCTAATGCCTGTGTCGGCCAACAAACCCAGGGGGCTGTGATCTAGTTCCCACTCTAGGCCGTGCTCGCTAACCTCGGTATTGGGGGCTATGGCGATGATGGAGAACGTCTTGCCTTCGGCGCCTTTGATGGTCCACGATTCGCCTCCGTGCAGGATGCGAGCGACCACCTTGTCCTCGGCGATCCAGACAGGGGCATCCTCGTAGCCTGCGAGCAGTCCCAGTACTGAAAGTGCCATGTCCGGACGGCCGCCGGTGGCGCAGGTCGCAACCACTTCGGCACCTGGCCAGCGGCGACGAGCGGAATCGAGCGCCAGCGCCAGATCGGTATAGTCCTTGTAGGGGTCGTGGCGTTCAACTTCAAAGTCGGTGGCGGCATCGACCAGCGCACGGCCCGCGTCGCTCACCGTGTCGGCATCTCCTACATAAACGTCGCAGCTCAGTCCCGCACCCAGCAGCGCGTCGAGCCCGCGGTCCACGGCGACAACGTGGTCGCACTCCCCCGCCAGCCTACGCAACAGATCGGCGCTCGCCACCACGGGCGAGCCGCAGACCACTAATACCTTGCAAGCCACAGCCCTCGCCTAACCTTCATACGCAAGAACGCGATCCAAATCCAGCTCCTCATAGCTGTCAATAAAGATATCGCAGTTGGCGCGCACGTCGTCGCGATTCATACGACCGTGCGGGTCATAAATACCCACGCGCTTAAAGCCGGCGACCCCAGAGCTCTTAAGGCCAAAGACGGCGTCCTCAAACACCCAAGCGCGCTCAAACTTACACCCGTGGCGCTCCTCCAGGCGGCGCAGCGCCAGCTCGTACACATCGGGGAACTGTTTGGAGCGTCCTGCCTCACCCGTCGTGGTAACAAACTCCATGTAAGCGTCGAGCCCGGCACCTGCGAGCGCAGACTGCACCAGCTCGGCCGGAGTGGACGTAGCCACGCACATGGCAATGCCCGCCGCCTTCGCCTGCTCCAATAATTGTAGGAGTCCCTCGCGCGGCGGCACCTTGGAGTACCCATCAATCAGAATATTGCTCAGCTCGCGATACAGCTCCTCACCATTTGCGCCAATGCCCCACGTGTCGTGGTAGGCCTGGCATTCGTCCTCGAGTGAAAGATGCTCAAACCGGGCAAAATCGTCGACCGTCACGTCAACTCCGTGTCGGTGCAATAATTCGGGCTGGGCGTAGCCCCATACGGGGGTGCTATTAACCAGCGTGCCGTCGCAATCGAAAATAAAAGCAACCTTGGGAGCGGCGGTATGGGACATAAACGAACCTTTCGATATCAAATGGTAAACATCCTGCTAAAAACGTTTTACCAAACGTCAGCCAAACAATTTTGAAACCCAAATTGGTAAAACTGTCAAGAGTTTTACCACGGCAATTCTGTCAGTGGTATAAACATGTCGCTTACCGATTAAACGCACCCGCAAATCCGCTTTCGTTCATAAAACTAACGCACAGGTGTTATCGTAGTTTTTGCCGAAAGTTCCACCGAGCACGCGAGGTGGAACGAATCACAGAAACTTTGCCGTCCCTTCGATTCGTGCAGCCTTGGACCTTTCGCATCTAGTCACCAAGGCAATACGCTGCCGCGTCATGATGGGATCAAACGTGAGCGATACAAAGCTAAAGCCAGCAACCAAAAAGCCCGCTACCCGTAAAGCCGCCCCGCACGCACCGGAGCTCACCAAAGACGATGTCTATCTGTTTGGCATTGGTACGTGGGAGCGCAGCTGGGAAAAGATGGGCGCGCACCCCGACACGCAGAACCGTACGCGCGGTTGGCGCTTTTGCGTTTGGGCGCCCGACGTAAAGAGCGTCCATGTCATTGGCGAATTTAACGACTGGAATGAGGAAGCCAACCCTCTGGTGCCCGTGCATACGAGCGCTATTTGGGAAGGCTTTATTCCTGGCGCAGAACAAGGTCAGCTCTATAAGTATCTCATTGAGACCAACGAGGGCGAAAAGCTCTACAAGGCCGATCCGTATGCCTTTAAGGCCGAGTGCCCTCCGGGTACCGCAAGCGTGCTGTGGACCCTCGATGGCTACAAGTGGAACGACGCCGCGTGGCTCAAGCGCCGCGCCGGCCACAACCACATGTCGCAACCCCTTAACATCTACGAGGTGCATATTGGCTCGTGGAAGCGCCACGGCGACGCACCGCAGGGCGAGCCCGACGAGTACGGCAATTACCCCGGACCCATGGATCCCTTCCCCGCGCAGCGCGGCGAGTTCTACACCTACGACGACCTGTCGGTGGAGCTCGTGGACTACGTGCGTGACATGGGCTACACGCATATCGAGGTCATGCCACTTATGGAGCACCCCTTCGATGGCTCCTGGGGCTACCAGACAACCGGTTACTATGCCGCCACGTCGCGTTACGGCAACCCGCAGCAGCTCATGCACTTTATCGATGCGTGCCACGAGGCGGGCATCGGCGTGATCATGGACTGGGTGCCCGGCGGTTTTTGCGCCGACTCCCACGGCCTTGCAACCTTTAACGGCCACATGCTGTTTGAGCACGAGATTCACCCCAACTGGGGCACGCACAAGTTCGATTTCGCCCGCGGCGAGGTCCGCTCCTTCCTGGTCTCCAACGTGCTGTATTGGCTCGAGAACTTCCACGTTGACGGCATTCGTATGGACGGCGTGTCCAGTATGCTGTACCTCAACTTTGGCATCGACGATCCGGGGCAAAAGAAGTTCAACAAGTACGGTACCGAGGAGGACCTGGACGCCAGCGCATTTATCCGCCAGGTCAACTGCGCCGTGGAGGCACACTACCCCGACGTGATGATGATGGCCGAGGAGTCCACCGCGTGGCCGCTCGTGACCTATCCGCCGCAGGACGGCGGCCTGGGCTTCCACTACAAGTGGGACATGGGCTGGATGAACGACACCCTGCACTACATGCAGACCGATTTTCCGTGGCGCCCCGGCAACCACGGGCTGCTCACGTTCTCCATCATGTACGCCTTTACCGAGAACTTTATCTGCCCGCTGAGCCACGACGAAGTCGTGCACGGCAAGTGCTCGCTGATCGGCCGCATGCCGGGCGACTGGTGGCGCCAGTTTGCCGGCCTGCGCACGTTGGCTTTCTACCAAATGACGCACCCCGGTGCCAAGCTCAACTTTATGGGCAACGAGATCGGCCAGTTTATTGAGTGGCGCTACTACGAGTCCATTCAGTGGTTCCTGACCGAGCAGTACGAGACCCACCGTCATCATCAGGCGTTTATCAAGGCGCTCAACCACCTGTACACTGCCGAGCCCGCCCTGTACGAGCGCGGCTATACCGACGACGGCTTTACCTGGATCGACGCGGACAACTCCAAGCAGTCCATCGTGAGCTTTGTGCGTCAGGGCGAGGATGTCGACGACGACCTGGTGATCCTGATCAACTTTGACCCCGCGAGCTACGAGAGCTTCCGCGTGGGCGTGCCGCGCGAGGGTGACTGGGAAGTCATCTTCGATTCCGACCGTCCCGAGTTCGGTGGCAGCGGATACGCCGGTGAGGAGCCCTACACCTGCTCGAGCGAGCCCTATCCCTGGAACGGGCAGATGGACTCCATTGAGATTAAGGTGCCCGGCCTGGCTGGCGTGGTGCTTAAGCGCCGCGGTCCCAGCAGCTATAAGCCGCCCGTGGTCGAGGAACCCAAGGCTGAGCCCAAAAAGCGTGCGTCTTCGGTGAAGCCCAAGGCGAAGGCTGCCAAGCCCGCTGCCAAGGCTTCGGCCAAGTCCACCACGGCCAAAAAGGCAGCCACCAAAAAGGCCGCTCCCAAGGCTAAGGCAGCTGCCGCTAAGGCTCCTGCTAAGAAAGCGTAACAAAGGCGTTACCACTGTAATTACCCGCCCCGCGGGGGCGTAGGATACAAGTCATAACCGTTCCGGGAGAAACATCCCCGGGGGAAAGGAACGTATGAATAAGATCTTCGACAACAAGCAGGAGTTTACCGAGCTCTATCGCGATGCCGTCATGAGCATCAGCGGCAAGAGCGTCGAGGCCGCCAGTGACCTCGACCGCTTTAACGCCCTGGCCAAGCTCGTGGCCGAGAAGGCGCGCACCGTTGCCACCAAGAGTGACGCCCGCGCCACCGCCGAGGGCAAAAAGCGCGTGTACTACTTCTCGATCGAGTTTTTGATCGGCCGCCTGCTTGACAACTACCTGCTCAACTTTGGCGTGCGCGACATGGTCGCCGAGGCGCTCGACGATATGGGCTTTGACCTGTCCGTCATCGAGAACCAGGAGCCCGATCCGGCGCTGGGCAACGGTGGCCTGGGCCGTCTGGCTGCATGCTTCCTGGATTCGATGGCAGCCGAGGGCATTGCCGGCTACGGCAATGGCATGCGCTACCGCTACGGCCTGTTTAAGCAGGAGATCGTCAACGGCAGCCAGGTCGAGGCCACCGACGAGTGGCTCACGCACGGCTATCCCTGGGAGGTCCGTCGTCAGGACAAGGCCGTGACCATTAAGTTTGGTGGCCGCGTCGAGGGCTTTGAGGAGAACGGCCGCACGTTCTACCGCACAGTGGACACGCAGGACATCCTGGCCGTCCCTTATGACATCCCCGTTGTGGGCTATGCCGGCGAGACCGTCAACAAGCTGCGCGTCTGGGCCGCTGAGCCGGTCGAGGAGCACTTCGATCTGGAGGCCTTCAACCGCGGCGACTATGCCCTGGCCGATGCCGAGCGCGCCGAGGCCGAGGCCATCAGCGCCATCCTCTACCCCAACGACGCCGGCGAGCACGGCCGCCTGCTGCGCCTGAAGCAGGAGTACCTGTTTGTTTCGGCCGGCATCTACAGCCTGCTCGATACCTTTGAGAAGGAGCACGGCGAAAACTGGGAGCTGCTGCCGCAGTTTGTGGCCATCCACACCAACGACACGCACCCCGCCATGTGCGGCCCCGAGCTCATGCGCATCCTCATCGACGAGAAGAAGCTCGAGTGGGACGACGCCTGGAACATTGTGACGCAGGTCGTGAGCTACACCAACCACACCATCCTGCCCGAGGCTCTGGAGAAGTGGCCCATCGGCACGTTCTCCAAGCTCCTCCCCCGCGTGTACCAGATCATCGACGAGATCAGCCGTCGTTGGCACGAGTCGTTCGACACCACGAAGGAGGGCTGGCAGGAGCGTCTGCGCCAGACCGCCATTCTGTGGGACGGCGAGATTCGCATGGCCAACCTGTCCGTGATCTGCAGCCATAGCGTCAACGGCGTGGCCAAGATCCACTCCGACATCATCAAGAACATCGTGCTCAAGGACTTCTATGCCCTGACGCCCGAGAAGTTCAACAACAAGACCAACGGAATCTCGCACCGTCGCTTCTTTGCCGAGGCCAACCCCACCTACGCCAAGCTCGTGACCGAGGCCATTGGCGACGGCTGGCTCAAGGACGCCTTTGAGCTGGAGAAACTCAAGGAGTTCCAGAACGACGCTGAGTTCCTCCAGGCCGTGGGTGCCTCCAAGCGCGCCAACAAGGAGCGCCTGGCCGCCTACGTTAAGGCCGAGACCGGTCTGGTCATCGACCCCAACACCGTCTTCGATGTTCAGGTGAAGCGCTTCCACGCCTACAAGCGCCAGCTCATGAACATCATGAAGGTGATGGACATCTACAACCGCCGCATCGCCGATCCCAACTTCCACGTGGCGCCGACGACCTTCATCTTTAGCGGCAAGGCTGCCTCGAGCTACACCTTCGCCAAGGAGACCATCCGCCTCATTAACTCCGTTGCCGACGTCATCAACAATGACCCGCGCGTCAACGAGGTCATGAAGGTCTGCTTTATCCCCAACTTCCGCGTGAGCAACGCCCAGCTCATCTACCCCGCCGCCGAGATCTCGGAGCAGATCTCCACGGCCGGCAAGGAGGCCTCGGGCACGTCCAACATGAAGCTCATGATGAACGGCGCCATTACGCTGGGCACCCTCGACGGCGCGAACATCGAGATCGCCGACCTTGCCGGCCGCGAGAACGAGGCCATCTTTGGCCTGACCGCTCCCGAGGTCGAGCAGCTCTGGGCATCCAACAGCTACTTTGCGTGGGATACCCTCAACGGCGACCGCGAGCGTCTGGGCCGCGTGATGGACGAGCTCAAGGACAACACCTTTGCGGGTCTTTCGGGCAACTTTGAGAGCATCTACAACGAGCTCATGAACAACAACGACCCCGACCTGGTCATGGCAGACTTCCGCAGCTACGTCGACGCCTGGGAGAAGCTCACCGGCAGCTACGGCGACCAGGAGACCTGGAACCGCAAGGCGCTGCTCAACACCGCCTCCTCCGGCTGGTTCTCGAGCGACCGTACCATTCGCGAGTATCGCGACGAGATCTGGCACGCGTAAAGGCGCGCGAGCTCCCTTTGCCGCACGGCATTACTCGACGGGCGTGACAGAGCGCCGCGCCCGTCGCAAATGGGTTTAGGAACATCGATGACAGAAGGAGAAATCGATGAGTAAGAAAGAATGCATCGCGATGCTCCTCGCAGGAGGACAGGGCAGCCGATTGGGGGCACTCACCCAAAAGATCGCCAAGCCGGCGGTTAGCTTTGGTGGCAAGTTCCGCATTATCGACTTTTCGCTGTCCAACTGCTCCAACTCGGGCATCGACACGGTGGGCGTTCTGACGCAGTACCGTCCCTACCTGCTGCATGCCTACGTGGGCTCCGGCGAGGCGTGGGATCTGGACAGCCGCGACGGCGGCGTGTCGATCCTGCCGCCGTACGAGACGCAGACCGGCGGCGCCTGGTATGCGGGCACGGCCGACGCCATTACGCAGAACCTCGACTACATCAAGGCCAACGACCCCAAGTACGTCCTGATTCTTTCGGGCGATCACCTGTATCGCATGGACTACCGCAAGATGCTCAAGACGCACATTGAGAACAACGCCGACCTCACGGTGAGCGTTATGCCCGTGCCGTGGGAGGAAGCCAGCCGCTTTGGCATCCTGACCACCGACCCCGAAGACGGCCGCATCACCAAGTTCACCGAGAAGCCCGAGAAGCCCGATTCGAACCTCGCGTCCATGGGCATCTACATCTTCTCGGCCGACGTGCTGATCGAGGCGCTCGAGGAGGACGCTCTGGACCAGCGCTCGAGCCACGACTTTGGCAAGGACATCATCCCCAAGCTGCTCGGTGAGAACAAGCGCCTGTACAGCTACGAGTTCCACGGCTTCTGGAAGGACGTCGGCACCATCGCCAGCTTCCATGAGACCTCGATGGACCTGCTGGGTAACAACCCCGAGTTCGATCTGTTCGACAAGAACTTCCCCATCATGTCCAACATCACCACGCGTCCGCCGCACTACATTGGACCGGACGGCCGCCTGGACGACTGCCTGGTCTCCAACGGCTGCAAGATCTACGGCACCGCTCGCCACTCGATCCTTTCGACCGATGTCATCATCGAGGAGCGCGCCGTGGTCGAGGACTCCGTGCTGCTGCCGGGTGCGCACGTTAAGAGCGGCGCGCACATCTGCCGCGCTATTTTGGGCGAGAACTCCACGGTCGAAGAGGGCGTGAAGCTCGGCTCTGTCGATACCACCAAGGATACGGCCGTCGTTGGAAATGACGTCGTTATCGGGAAGGGGGAATGATCCGATGATCAATCGCAAGGCCATCGGTTATATCACCGCTAACTACTCTTCGACCTACGGCAGCGTGCTGCTCAAGGACCGCCCCATCGCATCCGTTCCGTTTTTGGGCCGCTACCGCCTGATCGACTTTCCGCTGTCCAACATGATGAACGCCGGCATCAAGACCGTCGGCGTCGTCATGCCGGGCAACTACCGCTCGCTGATCGACCACGTGGGCTCGGGCAAGGACTGGGGCCTGGACCGCAAGAAAGGCGGCCTGTTCATGGTGCCCGGCAACGCGTATGGCACCACCAAGGGCGGCATGCGCTTCCTGCTGCGCGACATCATCTCCAACAAGACGCTGTTCCAGCGCTCGGACATGCCCTATGTTGTGATGATGGGCACCAACATCATCTTTAACATGGACCTCAACACCATCATCGAGGCGCACGAGAACTCCGGTGCCCAGATGACCGTGGTGTACTGCAAGGCCACGCGCAACGTCGATGACGAGACCAAGCTCGAGATTAACGAGAACGGCCGCCTGACGGGCGTGAGCGCCGGCGTCGTGTACGGCGACAACGCCTCTATGGACTGCTGCATCGTCAACCGCGATACGTTGCTCGAGATTATCGACCACTACCAGGCCGCCGACTATCTGGACCTGCTCGAGGCACTCCAGGGCGACTTTGGCAACATCGACGTGTGCAGCTACGAGTACAAGGGCGAGGTCGTGGGCGTGTTTAGCGAGAAGTCGCTGTATCGCCGCAGCATGGACCTGCTCGACCAGACCGTGGCCGACCAGCTCTTTGACCCCGAGCGCCCGATCCTGACCAAGGCTCACGACGTGCCGCCTTCGCGCTATGCGACCGGCAGCCACGCCTGCAACTCGATCATCTCGGCCGGCTGCATCATCAAGGGCACCGTGCGCAACTCGATCCTGTCGCGCGGCGTCGTGGTCGAGGAAGGCGCTTCGGTGACCAACTCGATCATCAACCAGAGCTGCATCATCAAGAGCGGCGCCCGCGTTGAGAACGCCATTCTGGACAAAAACAACGTGGTTCCCACCAACACCGAGCTTCGCGGCACGCCCGAGAACATCCTGGTGCTGGGCAAGGCTCCGTTAACTTCCGACACCACCATCGTACGTTAACGTTGGCACCGCAACATCGCTCGTAACAAGTAGAATAGCCGCCCGGTTAGCGCCAGGCGGCTATTCTCGAATTGCAACATGGGAGACAATATGGCAGATTCCAGCAAAAAGATGCAGATCGTGTTTGCCTCGGCCGAGTGCGCACCGTTTGTAAAGACCGGTGGCCTGGGCGACGTGGCAGGCTCGCTGCCTGCGGCGCTTGTGCGCGCCGGCGCCGAAGTTATCGTGATGGTGCCCAAGTACGCCACCATCAAGGACGAGTACAAGGCGCAGATGGAGCACTTCTCCGACTTTTACGTGAGTCTGGGCTGGCGCAACGAGTACTGCGGACTCGAGAAGCTCGAGCACGACGGCGTCACCTATATGTTCATCGACAACGAGCGCTACTTTGCGCGCGACTATCCGTACGGCTTCTTTGACGACGGCGAGCGCTTTGCGTTCTTCTCCAAGGCCATCACCGAGAGCCTGCAGCACCTGCCGGCCGGCTTTGAGTGCGACATCCTGCACTGCAATGACTGGCAGACGGCACTTGCGCCCGTGTTTTTACGCGAGTTTTACCAGGGCCTGCCGCTGTATGACCGCGTTAAGACCGTGTTCTCGATCCACAACGTGGCGTTCCAGGGCCAGTTTAGCGACACCGTGATGGAGGACATCCTGGGTGTGGCACACATTCCGGCGGCCGCCTCGCAGCTGCGTTGCGACGCCTGCAGCATCAACTACATGCTGGGCGCCCTGCGCTATGCCGACGCCATAACCACGGTGAGCCCCACCTATGCCAGCGAGATCCAGACGCCCGAGTTTGGCGAGGGCCTGGACGGCGTGCTGCGCGAGCGCTCCTATGCGCTGCAGGGCATTTTGAACGGCATTGACGTGGCGGGCTTTGACCCGGCGACCGACAAGCGCATTGCCGCCAACTACACCGTCGAGGACCGTTCCGGCAAGGCCGTGTGCAAGGCCAAGCTGCAGGAAGAGCTGGGGCTCGAGGTTCGCGACGACCGTCCGCTCATGGTGATGGTCACGCGCCTGACGCGCCAGAAGGGCATGGACCTGGTCATGTATGCGCTCGACCGCATCCTGGCCGGCGGCGTTCAGGTGGCCGTGCTGGGCACCGGCGACCGCGACTACGAGGACGGCCTGCGCTACTTCCAGGACAAGTACCCCGGCAGCATGGCCGCGCGCATCGAGTTCGATCCTGCGCTGTCGCAGCGCATGTATGCTGCCGCCGACATGTTCCTGATGCCTTCGAAGTTTGAGCCCTGCGGCCTGTCGCAGATCATTGCCATGCGCTACGGCACCCTGCCCATCGTGCGCGAGACCGGTGGCCTGAAGGACACGGTGATCCCGTATAACGAGTTTACCGGCGAGGGCACGGGCTTCTCGTTTAGTAACTTTAACGGCGACGAGATGGGCGACGCCGTGTTCCGTGCGGCACGCCTGTTCTGGGACAACCGCGATGCCTGGAACCAGCTGGTCACGCAGGCCATGAGCCAGGACTTTAGCTGGACGCGCTCGGCCGACAAGTATCTGGACCTGTACTTCTTTATGCACCCGGAGATCGAGCGCCCGGTGGCTGTTGTCGACGAGCCTGAGGCTGTTGCTGAGCCGGTGGCCGCTGAGGAGCCCAAGGCCGAAGAGAAGCCGGTTGAAGCTGAGCCCGTTACGGCCGAGTCTGAGGTGAAGGCTGAGGCTGCTCCTGAGGCAGAGTCCGAGGTCAAGCCAGCTGCAAAGCCTGCAGCTAAGAAGACCACGACTCGTAAGACGACGGCTAAGAAGGCCACAGCGGCCAAAGCGACGGCAACCAAGACCACCGCTGTCAAGACAACGACCTCGCGCAAGCGCACCACCGCAGCTGCCAAGAAGGCCGCCGAAGCCGAGGCTGCTCCCGAGGTAAAGGCCGACGCCGTCGAGGCTAAGGCTGCGGCAAAGGCACCGGCCAAGGCCGCTACCAAGAAGACGACCGCGACCGCCAAGAAGGCAACAGCTGCCAAGAAGACCACAACAACGAAATCGACGACCACGAAGGCCGCCACAACCAAGGCAGCCACAAAGCCGGCCGCCAAAGTCGAGGAGACGCCCGCCGAATCCAAGGCCAAGGTAACCGTCGAGGCCAAGCCGGCCGCCAAGACCACCACGCGCAAGCGCGCAACGACGACGGCCAAGAAGTCCACGACCAAGGCTGCTGCTCCCAAAGCGGAGGCTAAGGTCGAGGACAAGACCGCACTAAAGGCCAAGCCTGAGCCGAAGGCAGCCGAGGTCAAGCCCGCTGCCGCTAAAGAGGAGCCCAAGGCCGAGGTAAAGGCCAAGCCCGAGCCCGCCAAGAAGGCCCCGGTCTCCCCCGTCGCCGCGACCGAGGAAAAGGCTCCGACCAAGAAGACCTCCGTCCGCAAGGCAACGGCCACCCGCAAGCGCCGCTAGTACGCAGACGATTCAAAACCTCATCAAACCCTAAGCAAGGGGCGCTCCAACTGGGTGCCCCTTCTCTATAGGTAGTGGTAAAACGATTTTCTAGGACAACCGTTCGCCGATGGTAAACGGATGTTGTTTATACAGCCTGTGTACAACAGATATACTTACAACTTGTGCGTAAAGCCATGGCCCGCAGGCCGTGATTCTATTGAACTGGACCGTATTATGAGATTGATACACAACAGCCGTCTTCCGCAGTTTCGCACTCCGTTTGGCGCTGTGACCACTGGAACTACCCTTTCGCTCTCCGTGATTCTGGAGGATGCCGATCCCAACCAGGCAACGCTTACGTTGCGTACCTGGGTCGATGAGATCGGTGAGTCTCGGTATCCCATGACGCACGAGGGCGACGGCATTTATACCGTAGAGCTTGAGTGTACCGAGTCCTGTCTTATCTGGTACAGCTTTATCTGCAATATCGAGGGCCAGCCCGAGGTCCGCTTGGGCGCACCGCAGGGTCGCACCGGTGGCGAGGGCGTAACTTACGACTACGCCGAGGTGCCGTCCTTCCAGATTACCGTCTATAAGCACCGCGAAGTGCGTCCCGAGTGGTACGAGCGTGGCATGGTCTACCAGATCTTCCCCGATCGCTACGCCCGAGATGAAAACTGGCGCGAGCGCACGCTGGCCGAGGTCGAAAAACCACGCAACGGAATCCAGCGCCGCATGGTCGAGGACTGGAACGAGCCGCCCGTGTACGAGCGCGCCGAAGACGGCTCCATCAAAACCTGGGACTTCTACGGCGGGTCGCTCAAGGGCATCCAGGAAGACCTGCCTCGCATCGCCGAGCTGGGCTTTACAGCCATCTACCTCAACCCCATTTTTGAAGCCGCGAGCAACCACCGCTACGACACGGCCGACTACACCAAGATCGACCCGATCCTGGGCACCGAGCAGGACTTTACCGAGCTGTGCCAGGCGGCCGAGAAGCTGGGCATCTCCATCATTCTGGATGGCGTCTTCAACCACACGGGTGACGACTCGATCTATTTCAACCGCTACGGCAACTACCCCGGCGTGGGCGCGTGGCAGAGCGAGGATTCGCCATGGCGCGATGCGTTTTATTTCCACGAGGACGGCTCATACGACTGCTGGTGGGGCGTGGGCAATATGCCCGCCATCAATGAGAGCTCTGAGCTGGTACGCGAGCGGCTCCTGGGCAAGGACGGCGTGATCCGTAAATGGCTACGTGCCGGCGCTCATGGCTGGCGCCTAGACGTGGCCGACGAGCTTTCCGATGACTTCCTGGCCGAGATCAAAAAGGCCTTGCTCGCCGAGAAGCCTGATGCACTGTTGCTCGGCGAAGTCTGGGAAGACGCCTCCAACAAGATCAGCTACGGCCATCTGCGCCGCTATCTGCAAGGCTCCGAGCTGGACTCTGCTATGGATTACCCCTTCCGCGACATGGTCATCGGCTTTTTGATGGGCTACAAGAACGCCTACCAGGCAGCCGAGGATATCGAAACCCTGCGCGAGAACTATCCCCGTGAGGCCCTGTCCTGCGCACTTAATCTGCTTTCGAGCCACGACCGTCCGCGCATTATCTCGGTGCTCGGCGGCGGCCCCGACGAGTCGCAGCTGCCCGAGTGCGAGCGCAGCAAATGGCGTCTGGACGAGAACTCGATGGGCCTGGCCAAGAGCCGTTTTTGGCTCGCAACGCTCATGCAGATGACTTTCCCGGGCGTGCCTTCGATTTACTATGGCGATGAGTACGGCCTGGAGGGGCTAACCGATCCGGGCAACCGCCGCACCCTGCCGACCAAGGACCAACTGCACGACTTCGACACGCTGGCTATTGTCAAAAACGCCTCCGCCGTACGCCGCGCACTACCGTTTATGATCGACGGCGAGATCAAGGCTTTCGCGCTCAACGACGAGGTGCTGGCATACAACCGCACGGGCAAGGATGGCGAGTCCGCGACGGTTATCATTAATCGTAGTCTGCGCAATTCGCACCGCGTGACGATTCCGGCGCTCGACGAGTGCGCGAGTGATGTGATCAGCGGTCACGAGTGCGAGATCCACAACGGCACGGTCACGCTCGATTTGTATCCGCTGGGCTCGTCGATCATCTATCACCATGCCGAGCAGCGCTTGCAGGAGCCGCTCGATCACGGCGCGGGCGTTGTGTGCCATATCACCTCGGTACCGACCGATGACGGCAAGCCCGGCACGATCGGCGCACCCACGCGTCGCTTTATCGACCATCTGTCCGCTATGGGCATGCGCTACTGGCAGGTCCTGCCTGTCAACCCAACGGACTTCTTCCGCTCCCCTTACGCCGGGCCTTCGGCCTTTGCGGGCAATATTGACCTGCTGCCCGAGAGCCAAGAGGAGCTGGCGGCCGACTTTGAGACTTGGAAGGCCCGTGGCGGCGAAGATGCCGATCCGCTCTACACCGCGTTTAAACATCGCAACGCCGATTGGCTCGAGAAATACTGCGTCTACATGGCCGTTAAGAAGTACTTTAAGGGCGAGTCGCGCCACGATTGGCCGACGGATGTCGCGCGCTACAACGAGCACCTGATTGACGACAAGCGTTTCCACGACGAGGCAGAGCTGCAGGCGTACATGCAGTACCACTTTGACCTAGCCTGGTGCGAGCTCATGAACTACGCGCACAAGAAGGGCATCGAGGTCATCGGCGATATCCCGATGTATGTCTCGGACGATTCGGCCGACGCGTGGAGCGAGCCCGAGAACTTCTGGCTGTCCGATACCGGCAAGGCAATCGAGATCTCCGGTGCGCCACCCGACAACTTTGCACCCGAGGGTCAGGTGTGGGGCAACCCGACGTTCCGCTGGGACCACATGAAGCAGAACGGCTATAGCTGGTGGATGGATCGCCTGCGTCGCGCGTTCTCGCTCTACGACCGCGTGCGTCTGGATCACTTCCTGGGATTCCACAGCTACTTTAGCATTCCCGCCGGCAAGGCCTGCGCCGACGGCCGCTGGCTGGCGGGTCCGGGCAAGGACCTGTTCCAGACCGCCTATGACGAGCTGGGGCCGCTCAACTTTATCGCCGAGGACCTGGGCTACCTGACGCCCGGCGTTCGCGCCATGGCTTCGACTTGCGGCTTCCCCGGTATGGACGTACTGGAGTTTAGCGATTACGACGTTCGTTGCGGCGTGCACCCTACGCCCGGCAAGATCCTGTACACATCGACGCATGACACGTCGACGCTCGCGGGTTGGTGCACGCGCTCCTTTGCGGGCGGCGACGAGCCGAGCGGTGTTGAGGTGGCAGCCAAGCTGATGAGCGACGCGCTGACAAGCGACGCTCCCCTGGTGATGATGCCGCTGCAGGACGTGCTGGGGCTTGGCGACGACACGCGCATGAACGTACCGGGCGTGGCCACGGGCAACTGGACCTGGCAGGCTGACGAGGCCGACGTTGCGGCCGCTGAGGGCAAAACCGCACAGCTCCTGCGCAACACGCATAGATTCTGGGGCGAAGCGTGATAAAACGCCCGATATAGGGTACAGTTACAGACGTTTGAATTTATGCGGGCAGAGTGATCTGCCCGCTTTGTGCTGAAAAGGAAGTATTATGGCGCGCTACGATTACAAGTGCTCGAGCTGCGGCAACGTGTTTGAGGTTGAGCATCCCATGTCCGAGAGTCCCGAGGTCGTGTGCCCCAGCTGCGGCGCTCCGGCATCCAAGACGTTCTCGGCCAGCGGCATCAAGTTCGACGGCAGCGGTTTCTACAACACCGACCAGCGCAGCGGCGGCTCCAGCACCAGCGCCACCAGCGGCTGCTGCGCCAACTGCCCGCACAGCCACTAGAAACCAATCAGCCCCGCGACCGACACCAATCGCGGGGCTATTTCTTTGCGCTATGAGTCGACAATTACTTTTAATAATTAGTATATTTTAAAATCCGCCCATACCGGCAGCATAAGGATCATCACAAGTACCATCGCTATACCAATGAGTAGATCCGATATAGTTACCAGCTGCATCATATTGATCTAATTGACGAATGACATACTTACCACCACTATTATTGGAAGAAGAAATACTGCTAGAAGATCCACCAGAATTATTATCAGAGTAGTTACTACCGCTAGAATAATTGTTCTGCTGAGAACTCTGCTGTTGAGCTTGTGCTGTTACTTCCTCTAGAGCCTTCGCTTCAGCTTCAGCTTTTGCCTTGTTCACATCATCAATACGAGTTTGATAACGACTGATCTGTTCATTGATTTGATCAATGAACTTTTTAGAATCCTTTTTGGCATCTTCAAAAATAAGCTTCTGATTATCTTTGTTAGAAATATCATTAAGAAGGCCATTGAGGCTATTAATATGCTGTTGGAGAGAGTCAGTATCTTCAGTAGAATTTACATCAAAGTCAACATGGTCAGCTAGAGAAGTATTCCACTCATTATTTTGAGCATTACGGCAGTCTTTAATTATGGAATCGTATTCATTAAGCAACTTCGTCCAATCAGGGGAAGTGCCATCAGCATACTTATAACTGTCATCAGAGATTTCTTTATTCAATATCTCTTTATTATTTTGAGCATTTTTAATGACATCAAGACGTTGCTCAAAAGTTAGCAGCCTAGGATCAGCTTTAAAGGCAGCAACACTATCGCTAGCCTTTGAATACAAAACTTCAACCTGCTGATTATGTTCACTACATGCTTGTTTGTAATTGTAACCAGCATAACCACTGACACAACAAGCAATAAGCAGAGCAAAAATACCGGCACCAATAATTACTCGCTTTTTATTCGAAGAATTCTCAACCTCTTCATTTTCCTGAATTTTATCTTCAGGATTGTCAATCTTGTCATTGTTAAGATCGATCATTTTAACCCCTCAATATTAAATCTGCGAGCGGTTTATGCATCGGAAACTTACCGAGCCCAACCGCTTACTTTCACACCCGATTTATTAATCCCCATCCCAGAGAAATCATCTCAAATTAGCCACCCGGGCATCTCTATGAGTTGCGCACCAGTCTGGCGCAGAAGTGGCCGTCGTAGGAGTCAGCGTTTACCGGCACGCTTTGGAAGAGGCCACGGTCGTTTTGACGGACGGCTACCAGCTTCTTGGCCTGCTCGAAATCGGGCAGTTGCAGGATCTGCGCCTCGGAGAGCGGCTCCAGGCTAAAACCGGTACCCTCGGGAGAGTTTAGGAAAGCATCCACGACCTGCGTGTTCTCTTCGTCAAAGACCGAGCACGTCGCATAGATGAGCTCGCCGCCAGTAGCCACGCGCGCGGCAGCCTCTTTGAGCATCGTCAGCTGCAGTTTGGGCAGCTCAACCGTCACATCCTTTTCGGTCAGACGCCACGGAATCTCGGGATGACGGCGCATAGTGCCGGTGCCAGAGCACGGCGCGTCGATAAAGACCGTGTCGAACTTAACCGGCTCGCCAAGCATGGCATCAAATGATGTGAGCACCTCATCAAGCTCGCAGGCATCACCCGAAACCGTGCGAACGCCCTGAATACCGGCCTTATGCAGACGAGCGAGATTCAGATCGCACTTGCGATCATGCAGATCGAGCGCCGTATGCTGACGCTCATAGCCCGCACGCTTGGCCTGGCACATCATCACATAGGTCTTGGTGCCACGGCCGGCACCAATCTCAAGGCAGCTGCCAGGGCGCGTGGCAGCTGTGGCGATAAGCTGGGCGTTAAGGTCCGAGGACACGGCAGCAGCACGCTCAAATACGCCCGACGCAACCGTAACCTGAGCATCGACCGGAGTATGGCAACCCGGGAATACGGGTGCCACAAGCTGCGAGATATACGGATCGGGCTTGGACGCAAAGGCGTTCTCATGCAGGGCCAGCGGTGCGGGGGCCAGATTGCCGGCAAAGTTAAGCGCACCCTCTGGAGTGTCAAACGACGCCATAATGCGAGCGCATAGCCAGCGAGGTAGACCCATCAGGCGCGACAGACGAACCAAACGTCGCTCAGACTCATCCACATCGGACGCAGTAGCAAAGTCCTCAACATTGTCTGCAACCTTATGCAGTACAGCATTGGCCAAGCCAGCGGCAGACTTAGCCCCGCAGCGAACCAGCTCAACACCCTGACTTACGGCAACGCGGCCCGGCGTATGCAGATAGAGCATCTCGAAGGCCGAGATACGAAGCGCCATGCGAACACGCGGCGCAACCTTTTTAGGCTTATCGAGAAACTGATCGAGCAGCTCATCCAAAATACCCTGCGTGGCGGCAACACCCAGCGCCAAGCGGGCGGCAAAAGCGGAATCGCGCTGGTCAATAGCCTTGGCCGATGCGCGAGAGGACAGCACGTCGCGTGCATACATGCCGCGGCGATCGGCCTCCATCAGCACATCGAGCGCAAGCTTGCGCGCGGGAGACAGCTTGCTCATGACAAAACACCCCAGATAAGATCGGCACCCTGCAGGCCAGCAGACCAAGCAGAAGCAGTCATAGCACGCTTGCCATCAGTCTTAACCTCGAGCAGTTCAACCGAGCCATCAGAAAGGCCCAGGTAAACACGCTTGGCCTTAACGAGAACCTGACCCTCGCCGAGCGACACATCAGCCGCCGCAGCATCGAGCACACGCACGGTCTTGCCGGCAATCACGCAACGAGCAGGCGCGGTATCGGACGAAGCCAGCACATGACGCACGCAATCAAGCGCCGCCATGTGCGGATCTAGACGCATCTCCTGCTTGGAAATCTTCGCAGCATGGGTGACAAGCGACTCATCCTGCTCGATCCACACCGCCGTACCATCGGCAAGCGACGGTAGCGTATCGGCCAGCAGCTTACCGCCAAGCTCACCAAGCTCCATCGTCAGCGTCTCGGCATGCTTACCGGCAACTGACGTTGAGGCCTGGGCGCAATAAGCGCCGGTATCCACGCCATGCCCAATACGCATGATAGAAACGCCAGCAATCTCGTCGCCAGCGAGAATCGCACGCTGAATAGGGGCAGCCCCACGCCAGCGAGGCAGCAAGGACGCATGAACATTCACAATACCAAGCGGCGCCATATGCAGCACCTCATCCGGCAAAATGCAACCATAAGCAGCCACACAGAAAATATCGGCTTGCGCAGCTTGGAGCGCCTCAACAACCTCGGCCGTCATACGATTAGCCTCAATAACCGGCAACCCAAGATCAAACGCCTTGGCCTTAATAGGAGACGGCTCCAACTTTTTACCACGCCCGCGAACAGCATCAGGACGAGTAACAACAAGCGCAATCTCATTCCCAGCCTCAACAAGCGAAGTCAAAGAAGGCACAGCAAAATCAGGCGTACCCATAAACACAATACGCATAAAGATCGTCTCCCCTCAACCAAAGCCGAGACGGCTACAAAGAACAGCGGAAAGCCAAGTACCCAGCCATTCCGCAATAACATTTCAACAAGAATAAATATACCCAAAACCAAAGAAAGAGCCGCAATAAAAGCAGCTCTTTCAGCAAAGCACCTATCAGCGAAGACGCCCATCCCTGGCCCAACGGCACCTGGGCGAGACAAGCGAGAACAACGCAGTCCCCGGTGCTGAGCGCCCACATATCGTCCCGCGCGCAGTTTCGCAGCGAAGCGAGAATGTTTGAGCACGGGATGATATGTGGGCGCTCAGCACCGGGGACGGTGGGACCTACTCCGTCTCGCCCGGTCGAGCGCCGCGGGCCAGGGCGTCCTGGTACTCCTTGACGGCCTTGAGCCTCTGCATGGGCTTCAGTCGCTCGAACATAGTGTTGCCATGCAGGTGATCGATCTCGTGCTGCAGGCACACGCAGAACAGGTCGCCCGTAGCCTCGTAGCGAATCAGGTTGGCATCCAAGTCGTACGCCTCGACGACGACATGGTCGGGACGCTCGATCTCGCAGCTAATGCCAGGGATGGACAGGCAGCCCTCGCTAAACGGCACCAGATGGTCGCTCTGCTCCACGATCACGGGGTTGATGAGCACGTACGGGTCATAGTCGTTCTTGTCGGTGTAGTCGCAGTCGATGGTGACGAGCTGAATGAGTTCGCCGATCTGCGGGGCAGCCAGACCGCAGCCGCCGTTCTCGAACATCATCTTCTTCATCTTCTCGGCAAGCGCCTCGATCGCCGGGGTAATCTCCTCGATGACGGCGCACTCCTGGCGCAGACGAGGGTCGGGCGACAGTACGATTCCGTTGGCTTCCATGGCCATCCTTTCGGGTTGTTACATCAAATCATAGGCGTCGACGTCAACGCTCACGCTCACGCCGCGCACAGAGCCCACCTCTTTGAGGCAGGCGTCGATATCATCAGAGACATGGTACCCTACGGGCGACTTCACAAGCAGATGGAAGCGGTAACGGTCCTTGGCTCTCTCGATTACACACGAAGCCGGACCCAGCACCTGCGGCATGGCACTCCCCGCCCTCAAAAAGTCGGGCGCGGCGGCATGCCAGCGGCGCTTAAGAAGCTTTGCAATGCGCCCAATGTAGTCCTGCGCGTCATCCGCGTTCGTCGACCACACCAAAATGTTGACCAGGCGCACAAAGGGCGGATACAGCGCGTCGCACCGCTGGTCCAGGTCGTAGTCGGTAAAGATAGAACGGTCGTGCTCGGCGACGGCGCGAATGACCGGATCCTCGGGCAGATAGGTCTGGATGATGACCTCGCCGGGACGATCGCCGCGGCCGGCGCGGCCCGCCACCTGCTCCAGCAGATCGTAGGCGCGCTCCCCTGCGCGGAAGTCCGGCAGCTTGAGGGCGAAGTCGGCATTGACCACGCCCACGAGCGTGACCTCGGGAAAGTCGAGACCCTTGGCGATCATTTGGGTGCCCAGCAACACGGCGCAATCGGCCGCATCGAACTGCTCGAGCAGCTTTTTGTGCGCATCCTTGCCGCGCGTGGAATCGGCATCCATGCGGATGATGGCGACGTCCTCGGGCAGCATCTGGTGCAGTGCGTCCTCGATCTGCTGCGTGCCCAGCCCCATTTTTGCCAGGTAGCGACTGCCACATTTGGGGCAACGACTCGTGGGCGCGGGATACGGCTGCACGCGCCAGGAGGATCCGCATGTGTGACATTGCAGCGTGTGCGTGCGCTCGTGATACGTAAGCGCGGTGGAGCAGTGGTTGCAGGTGGGAACGCAGCCGCACTCGCGACACATCAGGAACGGCGCAAAGCCACGGCGGTTATGCAGCAGCACGGCCTTCTCGCGGCGCTCGACCACACGCTCCAAGCCCTCCATCAAGGGTTTTGAGAACATGGAGCGGCTGCCGTGAGAAAACTCACGGCGCAGGTCGGCAATGCGGACCGTGGGAAGCACGGCGTGTCCCGGGCGCTCGGGCATCTCGACACGCGTCCAAGTGGCACCGTTATACGTGCCACGACGGCAGCGGTCGAGGGCCTCGGCAGAAGGCGTGGCGGAGCCCAACACGAGCGGGCAGCGATAGCGCCGCGCCATCTCGGCCGCCACCTCGCGCGCGTGGTAGCGCGGACTGGAGCCCTGCTTGTAACTTGTCTCGTGTTCCTCGTCGATGATGATGAGGCCCAAGTCGCTGAGCGGGCAAAAGAGAGCCGAGCGGGCGCCGACCACCACGCGGGCCGCACCGCTGGCGACCATATCCCACTGGTCCAGACGCTCGCCAGCCGAAAGACGCGAGTGGAAAACCGCGACCGTCTCGCCAAAGCGCGAGCGGAAGCGGCCGACGGTCTGGGCCGTCAGTGAGATCTCGGGCACCAGCACGCAGGCAGAGCGACCGGCTGCGAGCACGCGCTCGATGGCGGAGAGGTAGACCTCGGTTTTGCCTGAGCCGGTGACGCCGTCTACCAGCACCACGTCGCCATGAGCGTCCAGACGGGCACGCTCGATCTGAGCAAGTGCTTGCTGCTGGCCACTGGTAAGGGAGACCGGCGCTTTGCCGCTTGCCGAGGACAGCGTGGTCTGCTCGCCGCAGCCACGCCAGGCGCGGCGCTCTTCCACCACCACAACGCCGCGTTTTTCGAGCGCCTTGATGGTCGCCGACATGCTGTTATAGAGAAGGTTGAGGTCGCGCGTCGTGACCGGTCCGCACTGGAGCGCCTCGATGAGTTGGCGCTGGCGGACCGCGGTCTTGGGTGGCGTGTAGTCAAAGCCTTCGGGCGTAAGCATCACCCAGCGGTTTTGGATGGGTTTGACGGCTGGACGTTCAACCGTCCACACGCCGTCGTCGCCCTTGACCACACGCGGGCTGCCGCCCGGTGGCAAAAACAGGCGCAGGCACTCGGAAAGCGTCGCGACATACTCGCGGCTCATCCAGCGCGCAATGCGGGCAGCCTCGGCGGTAAAGAGCGGTTTGCTGAGGATGGCTTCGACAGGCTTGATGCGCGAAAGGTCAAGGGCGTTGTTGCCTTGCAGGTCGCCCAGCTCGGGCGCAATATCGACGATGTAGCCTGCGGCGGCACGGTTGCCAAAGTGGACCAGGACCGTCGATCCGACCTGGGCCTCGTTGGCAAGGGACTCAGGAATGCCGTAAGCGAACGGTTCGGACAGCGCACGGGTGGGGATATCGAGAACCACGCACGAGTAGGCGGCAATGGGCTCAGGTACAGGATCGGGCTTGGCCGAGGCAGCAGCGGATGCCGGTGCCGCCGGAGACTCCTCCGGTTCCGGTGAACCAAACAGCGACAGTTGTTGAGCCATACACCACCTCTAACGAACGGACCTGAAAGGGGTGGGACAAAATAATCAGTGGTGTTTGTCCCATGGCCGATACGAGTGTCGAGCTTGTTGCGTCGCTCGAACATGGGACAAACACCACTGATTATTTTGTCCCAGCAACCCACTCATCGGTACAGAAACAAGAGCCCCGCTCGGGGTGAACGGGGCTCGGATACAAACGTTTGCGCAGCGACTACAGCGCCATCGTGCGGGCGCGGTCGATACGCGCCAGACAGTCGTCACGGCCGACGAGCGCCATGGTCTCGCCCAGCGGAGGGCTCACCATGTTGCCGCAAACGGCGACGCGCACGGCCTGGAACACCACGCGCTTCTTAAGGTCCATCTGCTCGGGCAGCGGCTCAAGCGCGGCGTCGATGGCCTCGGCAGTCCACTCGTCCACGCCCTCGAGCGCGGCCTTGGCGGCGTCCAGGATGGCACCCATGCCTTCCTTGGCCAGGCCCTTGTTGACGGATTTCTCGTCATACTCGAGCGTCTCGGCCGTAGCAAAGATGGGAGCGGCGACGGTCACGGCGTCGGCCGGCATCTTGGTGCGCGGCTTGACGATGGCGGCAAGCGCATCGATCCAATCCTCGCCGTACTCGACGTTGCCCTCGATGAGACCCGCCTCGTGCAGCTCGGGGACCATGATCTCGTCGGCAAACTGGGCATCGGACATGCCGTTGATGTACTCGGCATTGACCCAGTCGAGCTTCTTGGGGTCGAAGGTCGCCGGGTTCTTGGAGATGCGGTCGAGTGAGAACTTGCTGGCCAGGACATCGCGCGGGATGATCGTGGTCTCGCCGTCAAGCGACCAGCCGAGCAGCGCCAGATAGTTGACGAAAGCGTCGGACAGGTAGCCGGCGTCGCGGTACTCCTCCACTGAGGTGGCGCCGTGGCGCTTGGAGAGCTTCTTGCCATCGGCGCCCAGAATCATAGAGATGTGGGCGAACGTGGGCACGGGCGCGCCGAGGGCCTCGTAGACCATGACCTGGCGCGGGGTGTTGGAGAGGTGGTCGTCGCCGCGGATGACATGGGTGATCCTCATCATGGCGTCGTCGACGACGGTCGCAAAGTTGTACGTGGGCGTGCCATCGGAGCGGAAGATGACAAAGTCGTCGAGCTCCTTGGCGTCGAAGGTCACCTCGCCGTGAACGGCGTCGTGGATGACGACGTCGCCGCGGTCCTCGGGCACCTTGATGCGCAGGACGTAGGACTCGCCGGCCTCGATGCGACGGCGGGCCTCCTCGGGATCAAGGTCGCGGCAACGGCGCTGATAGCCCTGGAAGGGGTCCTTGCGCTCCTGCGCGGCCTTGCGATCGGCGTCGAGCTGCTCCTTGGTGCAGAAGCAGGGATAGGCCTTGCCCTCGTCCCAAAGCTTCTGGGCGGCCTGCTTGTACAGGTCCAGGCGCTCGGTCTGGGCGTAGGGGCCAAAATCGCCGCCCACCTCGGGACCCTCGTCCCAGTCCAGGCCCAGCCAACGCATGGCGCGCAGGATAATCTGCGTGTTCTCGTCGGTAGAGCGGGTGGGGTCGGTGTCGTCGATGCGCAGGATGAACGTGCCGCCGTTTGCACGGGCGAAAGCCCAGTTATAGATAGCGGTGCGGGCGCCGCCGATGTGCAGCTTGCCCGTCGGTGAGGGTGCAAAGCGGACGCGAACGTCTGATGCCATGGATATCTCCTCGATTGCAGGATGGATGTCTAACCGCACCAGTATAAAGCAACAATGCAGCCTCCGCACAAAGGGCACCGACCCACTCATTGGGGACAGACTTAAATGACCAGTCGCTGGGGACGTTCTTAGTTTAAGGCTGGCCATTTAAGTCTGTCCCCAATGAGTAGGTGCGGAAAGGGTGTGAATGTTTGATTTACGCGCTATGATGTGCCCTTGCATAGAGAGCCCGGCGGAATGGTAACGGTCGCTGGGACACGTTTTTGAAAGGACAATCATGTCAGAAGAACTTCGTTCCATCCCACCCCAACACGGGTCCTTTGTTTTTACGTCGGAGTCGGTGACCGAAGGTCATCCCGATAAGATCGCTGATCAGATCAGTGACGCCGTCCTCGACGCAATCCTCGCCAAAGAAATAGAGCTGCAGGAGCAGGGCTATATTGCGCCCAACGGTGTGCCCGCCAACGTGGAGAACGTCCGCTGCGCCTGCGAGACCCTCGTGACCACCGGCACGGTCATCGTCGCCGGCGAGATTCGCACCCAGGCCTACGTCGACGTACAGGAAATCGCCCGCGGCGTCATCCGCCGCATTGGCTACAACCGCGCCAAGTTCGGTTTTGACTGCGACACCTGCGGCGTTATGAGCCTCATCCACGAGCAGTCGCCCGATATCGCCCAGGGCGTTGACGAGTCCTTCGAGACCCAGACCGGCGCTACCACCGACCCGATCGACCTGATCGGCGCCGGCGACCAGGGCATGATGTTCGGTTATGCCTCCAACGAGACCAAGACCCTCATGCCCATGCCGCACTACCTGGCAAGCCGCCTGGCCGAGCGCCTGGCTGCCGTGCGCCATGACGGAACCCTGCCCTACCTGCGCCCCGACGGCAAGACCCAGGTCACAGTGCGCTACGAGGAAGGCAAGCCCGTGGAGGTCACGACCATCGTCATCTCCACGCAGCACGCCGCCGAGATTGAGGACATGGGCAAGATCAAGGCCGACCTCATCGAACACGTCATCACCCCGGTCATGGCCGCCGAGAACATGCCGTGGGACAACGCGGACATCTACGTGAACCCCACCGGTCGCTTTGTCGTGGGCGGCCCCATGGGCGACACGGGCCTCACCGGCCGCAAGATCATCGTCGACACCTACGGCGGCTACGGCCGTCACGGCGGCGGCGCCTTTAGCGGCAAGGACTGCACCAAGGTTGACCGCTCCGCCGCGTATGCCGCGCGCTGGGTCGCCAAGAACGTGGTCGCCGCCGGCCTGGCCGACCGCTGCGAAGTCGAGCTTGCCTACGCTATCGGCGTGTCCAAGCCGTTGTCGATCATGGTCGACACCTTCGGTACCGCGCAAGTTGCCGAGGACAAGATCGTCGAGGCCGTAGAGAAGACCTTCGACCTGCGCCCGGGCGCAATCATCCGCGACCTAGACCTACGTCGCCCCATCTACGAAAAGACGGCAGCCTACGGTCACTTTGGCCGCGAAGACGCCGACTTCACCTGGGAGAAAACCGATCGAGTCGAAGAACTCAAAGCAGCCTGCGGCCTATAAATAGGTTCACAGAGCCCAGAAAGCAAAGCATTAGAACCAAAAGAAGTACCGGCCCCAACCGGTACTTCTTTTTATTTACACGGTGGTGTGAATATTTCGATGCGCAACGAACAGCACGTCCCCAGCTGATAAATTTTGACATCCAGCCACTCCAACCATGTATCCTAAGTTCCGAGGGCTTTGGTATTTGGTCGATCGCGAGTTCCGCACGAGCCGGAGGCCACTTAATGTGGCCTCCGTGCGAGCCAGGACTGTAGAGCAGGCGACCAAATACCAAAGCCCTCGGAACGACGGGATAGAACAGGAGCGCATATGGCAGGCAAGCCGCAAACACTAGCTACGACCTCGGCATTCGAGATCTTGGGCCCCGTCATGGTTGGCCCCAGCTCATCGCACACCGCCGGCGCCCTGCGCTGCGCACAAGTTGCCGCCAGCCTGCTGGAAGGCCGCATCACCAAAGTCACCTTTGAGCTGTGGAACTCCTTCGCCCACACCTACCGCGGCCACGGTACCGACCGTGCGCTCGTCGCGGGCATCCTGGGCCTCGACACCGATGACGAGAACATCAAGCAGGCCTTCGACCTCGCACGCGAGCAGGGCCTCGAATATCACTTTGACATCAAGGGCGACGACGCCTCCATCCACCCCAACACCGTCGACATCGACATGGTCGACGACACGGGCGCCACGGCACAGGTCCGCGGTGAGAGCCTGGGCGGCGGCAAGATGCGCATCAGCCGCATTAACGGCGTCGGCGTCGACATCTCGGGCATGTACTCCACGCTCTTCGTGGCGCACCAGGATGTTCCCGGCGTGCTCGCCGCGCTCACGAACCTGCTAGCCTACGTACACGTGAACATCGCCTTCTGCCGCACCTACCGCACCGAGGTGGGCGGCCAGGCCTACTCCGTCTTTGAGACCGACGGCGCGCCCGACGACACCGTCGTCCCTATGCTGCGCAAGCTCGACAATGTCGATTACGCGACCTTTATCGAGCTCCCCGGTTCTGCCTCGTCGCTCTCTCCCGGCGTCTCAGCAAAGGAAATCTTCGACGACGGCGAGCAGCTGCTCGATGCGTGCGAGGAACGGGGACTCAGCATCGGCGCCGTCATGGCCCTGCGCGAGGCGCGTCTGACCGGCGAGGCCCACGCCGTCGCCGCCATGCACCGCGTGCTCGACGTCATGCGCGAGGAGACCACGGCCCCCGTCGTCAATCCGCAGCGCTCGCTCGGCGGGCTTATCGGCGGCGAGGCAAAGCTTGTCGATGCCACCGGCAGCAACGACCTGAGCTCCAATTTAATGGGCGCCGTCCAGACTGACGCCGTGGCCCGCGCCATGGCCGTGCTCGAACGCTCGGCCACGATGGGCGTAATCGTCGCAGCTCCGACGGCAGGATCCGCGGGTGTCGTCCCCGGCTGTGTGCTGGCACTCGCCGACCACCTGCAGCTCGACGACGAGCAGGTGATGGACGCGCTCTACTGCGCCGCCGCCATCGGCCTCAACCTCACCACGAGCGCCTGCGTCGCCGGCGCCGAGGGCGGCTGCCAGGCGGAGGTGGGAAGCGCCGCCGCCATGGCTGCCGCCGCGCTGGTGCAGATGCTCGGAGGCACGCCCGAGCAGGCGCTCGACGCCAGTTCCATCGCGCTGAGTAACCTATTGGGACTCGTATGCGATCCCGTAGGAGGCCTCGTGGAGGTGCCCTGCCAAAACCGCAATGCCATCGGCGTGGCAGCGGCCTTCAGCTCGGCACAACTCGCCCTCGCCGGCATTAAGAGCCTGGTGCCGTTTGACCAGATGGCACATGTCATGCTCTCAGTGGGCCACGCGTTGCCGGCCACGCTGCGCGAGACGGCAAAGGGCGGCATCGCGCAGGCTCCGGCCGCACTTTCGGCCTGCGCAAAATGCGGTGTGTGCGGATAGCAACAAAGGACGACTCAAAGGTGGGACAAATGTCCCACCTCTTTTGAATGCCACCGTTTCCGTACCACAAACAGCAGGGCAATCGCTATAATGCAAGCCCAGTAAAAACACGATGAGCCGCAAGGCGAAATTCGAAGGATATGCATACGATGTCGCAAAACGATCGAACTCAACTGATTCCCGATCCGCAGCAGCCGAGCAGGCACACCGGTGGCGTTCAGTCGCCGCGTCCTATCGCGCCGAGTCACGGTCGGCAGCGTGGTGCGGCAAACGCTTCCCAACGCCCGAACCAGCAACGTCAGCAGCGCCAGGCAAACGGCAATGCGCCCAAGCAGCCCCCCACGCACGCTCAGGGCGATCGCGGCCCCGCGCGCAAACCCGCCGAGAACAATAAGTCGGGCAAAAAGACGACGCTCTTTGTCGTCCTGGGTCTTATCGTCATTGTCTATATCGTAGGCGTCGTAGCGTTTTCCCAGCTAGCCTACCCCAACACCACCATCGCCGGCGTCGACGTCTCGTTCTCCAACGCTTCGTCTGCCGCCACCAAGGTCAACTCGGCATGGAAGCACTATAAGCTCACCGTGACAGGCGATGACTTTAGCTGGACGTATCAGCCCGAGTCCGATGAGCCCATCGTCGACGGCGAAGCTGCCGCAAAAGAGATCATCAGCCACAACGAAGCCTTTGTATGGCCGGTCCGCCTTGTGGAATCCTTAAGCGGAAAGACCAAAACAACCGCTACCTCCAACGAAGTCGATCTTGATCAAGACGTCGACCTGTCCATGCTCTCCGACACTTTTGACCAAAAGAAGTTTGAGAAGGATCTGGGCGCCGCCATCGACGAGTTTAACGAGGGGCGTTCGGGCACGTTCGAGGCCAATAGCTCCTATGACGAGCAGGCCGGCAAGTTTACCGTCGAGAAGGCGCGCTCCAACGAAAAACTCGACCGCGAGCATGTCATTAAGTATGCCGAGCTCGAGCTTGCCTCGCTGTCCGAGACCGTAGACCTTTCCAAGCTCGGCAACGATGCCTATGAGCCGCTCAATGGAACGCTGACCGATGATCAGATTCAGGCCGCATGCGATGCCGCCAACAACTTCCTGGGCGTCAACGTGACCCTCAAGCTCAACGGCGAGGATGCCGGCAAGGTTGATGGCAGCTCCGTGTTGCAGTGGATCAGCTTTGCCGATCCGGCCAACCCCACACTCGATACGTCGCAGATCAGCAGCTGGGCAGCCGAGCTCGCCAACGGCTTCAATACCGTGGGCTCCACTCGCTGGTGGACGCGCGCCGATGGCAAGCAATGCGCCGTCGAAGGCGGCGACTTTGGTTGGTCCATCGACAGCAGCTCGCTCGCCAAGCAGGTCGAGGACGCCATTAACAACAAGCAGACCGGCGAAATCGAGATCAAGTACTCCCAGAAGGCCGACACCTTTACTGCAAAGGGAGAGCCCGACTGGAAGGCATACGTCGATGTCGATCTGTCCGAGCAGCACGCGCGCTACTACGACGAGAGCGGCAATATCGTGTGGGAGGCCAACTTTATCTCCGGCAAGCCGGGAGAGGACGCCACCCCCGAGGGCGTATGGCAGATCAACAGCAACAATGGCGCCAGCAAGCTTATCGGTGCCAAGGACCCCGAGACCGGCAAGCCCAAATACGAGAGCCCGGTCAGCTATTGGATGCCGTTTGAGGGAAACATGGTCGGTTTCCACGATGCAACGTGGCAAAACGACAAGAGTTTCGACGATCCCAACTCCTACAAGTGGTGCGGCAGCCACGGATGCATCAACCTTCGCCTGGCCGACGCCAAGGCGCTGCACGATTGCATCAAAGTCGGCCTGTGCGTGGTTGTCCACTCGTAGTGCAACGCGCGCATTCATACAACATGCAACTGCTGCGACCAATCTAACAATTCCGAAAGATACCGTCCTATGCGCCCGCCTTACGCGACGGGCGCATATACTTATTGAGGAACTTTCTATAAAGGAGACGCTATGCCGAATGTCCCCACCATCACCCCAGGCCCGGATGATGCCGAGTACACGCCCGAAGGTGCCACCGAAACGATTCCTTTGATTACAAACGTACATGCCGAAAAGCAGAGCGGACGCACGAACGATACCGCCGAGATTTCCGATGAAGAAGCCTATGCAAAGCTCAAGGCAAAGCGTGCCGAGCGTCGGCGCAAAAAGCTGATTCGACGCGGTATTGCCGCCGGCGTCGTGGGTGCCATCGCGCTCATTGCCATTGTCGCAACCCTGGTTATCAATGCGCAGCCACAGGGCGCTAGCGAGCCTGTGACCGACATGGTGACCGAGGGCACGTTTACCACAACGGTCGAGGCGAAAGGCCAGCTCAAACCCATTTCGTCCTCAGTGGTCTCCCCTTCTGTCGACGGCACGGTCGATTCGATCAACGTGCAGGCAGGCCAATCCGTCAACGAGGGCGACGTGCTCATGACCATTAAAAACGACGAGCTCGATCGCAACGTTGCCGAGGCGCAGCGTGCAGTAGCAGCCGCTCAGGAAGACCTCGCCAACGCGCAGAAAGCCCTCGCTTCCGCGCAGGCCACCCCAACGACGGACGTCGATGGAGCTTCCGCCGCAGCGGCAGGCGCCTCCGCTGGGTCCGCCGACACGAACACCGTATCGGCCGCACAGCGCAGCCTCGCATCGGCCCAGGCAAACCTCGATCAGGCGAACGCCAAGGCCGCCGGGCGCACGGTTACGGCGCCGAGCTCGGGCAGCATCGTGGAGCTCAACGCCAAGGTGGGCGCCACGGTAACAGGCGGCATGATCATGGGCGAAAGCGATACGAGCGGCGGCAAGCAGTGCATGCAGATCGCCGACCTCTCCAAGATGAAGGTAACGGTTCAGGTGGGCGAAAAGGATATCGCCAAGATCGCCGTGGGCCAGAGCGCCAACGTGACCTATCCCGCGTTTCCCGATATTGTGAGCCAAGGCACCGTCACGGCTATCGCCTCGGTGGCAAACTCCGACACCGCCAACGGTGGCGGCGGCAGCGTAACCTTTAACGTCGACATTCTCATCGAGGCGCCCGACGCGCGCCTGAAGCCGGGCATGACGGCCGAGGTATCGGTGGTGACAGAGCAGCTCGACGACGTGGTGATGGTGCCGACGATGGCGCTCATGACCGAAGACGGCGAGCACTATTACGTCAATCTGGCCACCGATTCGGAAGGCAAGAAGACGCGCCGCGTGAAGGTGACCGTCGTGACGCAAAACGACAACGAGGCTGTAGTCGGTAAGGCGCAGGTCAAGCGCGACGACCAGGGCAACGAGATCAATCCAGACGTCCCGGTTACCAAGCTACGCGACGGCGACACCATCGTGACGGATACCGGCACAGGAATGACGGCAGACGGCGGCGACAACATGCCTGCCGACGAGGGCAAGTAATGCGTCCCGTCATCGACATCCGCAACGTGCACCGCATCTTTGAGAGCGAGGCCGGTTGCGCCCACATCCTGCATAACGTGAGCCTGGCAGTAGACCCCGGTGAGTTCGTTGCCATCACCGGCCCCTCGGGCTCGGGCAAGTCGACGCTCATGAACATCCTGGGCTGCCTGGACAAACCGACGGCGGGCGATTACTTCCTGCAAGGGCTCAACGTCGCCGAGCTCGACGATGACGAGCTCACCGAGGTGCGAGCGCTGAGCATCGGCTTTGTCTTTCAGAGCTTTAATCTGCTGCCGCGCCTGACGGTGATCGAAAACGTCATGCTGCCGCTGTCCTACACCAATGTGCCGCGCAGCCAGCGCGAGATGCGCGCCGTACACGCGCTGCAGGCCGTCACGCTGCCCGTCGACCACTGGGACCACCGCATATCCGAGCTCTCGGGCGGCCAGATGCAGCGCGTCGCCATCGCGCGCGCCCTTGTCAACGATCCACCCATCATTTTGGCCGACGAGCCGACGGGCAACCTGGACTCCGCCACGGGAGCGCTCGTCATGGAAACCTTCCACAAGCTCCAGGAGCGCGGCAAAACCATCGTGCTTATCACACACGACCCCGGCATCGCCGCCGAGGCCGACCGTGCCGTGACCATCCGCGACGGTCGCATTCACGACGGCGCGTATATTCCGCATGCACCGCGGACCCTACGCAGCGCCGTAGATAACCTGCCCATGATTTCCGCCTCCGCCAACCCGCCGAAAGGAGTGATGGCATGAGCGCCCGCGATCTTGTCCAGGAAGCCCTTCACTCGCTCGAGGCCAACAAGGGGCGCAGCCTGCTCACCATCCTGGGCATTGTCATCGGCATCGCCTCGGTCATTGCCATGACTTCGCTCATCGGCGGCATCCAAAACAGCTTGGTCAACAGCCTTGGCCTCAACGCAGCTCGCATGGTTCAGATCTATTCGTCCCAAGAACTCTCTGATTCTGACGTCCAGAAGCTTAAAAAACTGGTGCCGCAGATTGAGCAGATCGGCATCGTCGATAGCGCCTATTCCGAGTACAAGACCGGCGATAAAAGCTATACCGTCATGGCACACGGCGTCGATAGCGACATGCTCGATGCCGTGGGCGCCAGCAAGCTCGTTGCGGGACGTGTCTATTCACAGGCAGAGTCTCAATCAGGCTCGCGCGTGGCACTCATCAGCCGCGGCGGCGCCGATCAGCTTTACGGCAACGAACAGGACGCACTGGGGAAAACCATCAAGGTGTCCAACGGCGAGGTGCAGATTGTAGGCGTGATTGATGGCGGCAGCGACTCCATGGGCTCGCTCACGCTGTATATGCCACGCGAAACCATCTCCGGCCTGTTTGGCGACGAGAATCCTTCATTTCCCAGCGTGACGGCACTTGCCGCCGAGGGCACAGACATGGACGAGCTCTGCAAGACCATCGAGTCTAAGGTGCGCGCGATGAAGGGCATCTCGGAGGATGATGAGTACGACAGCGTATCGGCGACCTCCATGAAAAGCGCCATCGATGCACTCAACTCGTTTATGGGCGCCTTCTCGCTCATCATGGGCGCTGTCGCCAGTATCTCACTGCTTGTCGGCGGTATCGGCATTATGAATATGATGCTTACCAACGTGACTGAGCGCATCCGCGAGATCGGTATTCGCCGTGCCTTGGGCGCCAGTCGCCGCGATATCACCGCGCAGTTTTTGGCCGAGTCCTCGGCGCTGTGCATCACCGGTGGCCTGCTGGGTGTCCTGATTGGCTATCTGCTGGCCTGGGGCCTCGCGATGTTTGCCGCAGGATCAGGGGTTCTCAACGAGCTCGGTGCCAGTGGGGAGATCACACCGAGCTTTTCAATCGCCACGGTGCTGCTGGCCTTCGGCGTCTCCGTCGGCATCGGCGTAATCTTTGGCTTCTACCCCGCTCGCCGCGCGGCAAAGCTCAACCCGGTGGAGTGCCTACGCTACCAGTAAGCCACCACCAGCTACCAGTAAGCCACCACCAGCTACCAGTAAGCCACCACCAACAAGTTGCGGTGAATTAGGGACTGAATATGCTATCTAGCAGCAAAAACAGACACTATTTCACCGCAACTTATTGAAGGGCTGTTTGCGCCAGTTCTGGGCGTCGTCCTCGAGCTATTGATGGATGACGGGCTTGTACGGGTCGAGCTTGCTCGGGACGCTCCTCCTCGCGGGCGGGAGGGCGCGCAGGCGCGGCAAGCGCCTAGCGCGCGAACTCCCGTAAGAGCGCGTCTTCCACTTCCCGAAGCGAAAGGGCCCCGCTTCCCTCGGCGGGACGGGTGACCACGATGCAGCGCGCTCCCACGTCGCGCGCGGCGGCGAGCTTCTCGGCCGTGCCGCCTACGGTTCCCGAGTCCTTAGTCACAAGCCACTGGGCGCCCACCTGCCGAAGCATCGCCTCGTTGAGCTCGCGGGTGAAGGGCCCCTGCATGCCGATGACGTGCGACGGCGAAAACCCCGCGTCGATGCACTTCGTTATAGCACCGGGCAGCGGGAGCACACGCACGAAGAAGCGCTCCGCGAAATCGGCGACGCGCGTGTAGGGAGCAAGCTCCTTGCTCCCCGTCGTGAGAAGCGCGCGACCCGGGTTCTCGGAGAGAAAGCGCGCCGCGCAGGCAATCGACGCGACCGGCACGACGCCTTTGGGCAGCGCCTCGACCGGGCGCGCAAGGCGCAGGCATCGTGCACCCACGGCGAGCGAAGCGGCCCGGATGTTGCCGCTTGCGAGCGTAGCGAAGGGGTGCGTGGCGTCGACAACGATGTACGCGCCGGAAAGCTCGCGCTCCATGTCGGCATCGTCGAGCCTGCCCGCATGCACCTCGATGCCCGGAAGCTCGCCCAAAAGCTCGCCTCCGTACTCGGTTGCCGCGTAGGCACGGGCGGGGATGCCCGCCCTGCTCGCCCATTCGCACAGAAGGCGGCCCTCGGTGGTGCCGGCGAAGATGCGCAGCGCCAGCGCGGATGCGGGGGCCGTCACTTCGGGCCGCCTGTGCGCGTGATCTGGTAGAGCAGCGCGTTCATAATGGCGGCCGCCACGGTCGAACCGCCCTTGCGACCCCTCGCGACGATGGCCGGAACGCGTCGTGCGAGTAGCTCCTCTTTCGCCTCGACCACGTTCACAAACCCGACCGGCACCCCAACGACGAGCGCGGGCGCGATCTTCCCCGCGTCCATGAGCTCGGCGAGGCGCAGAAGTGCTGTGGGAGCGTTGCCGACGGCCACGATGAGCGGACCCTCGATGCCGCAAGCTTTGTCCATGCTCGCAAAGGCGCGAGTCGTGCCCGCGGCGCGCGCAGCCGCGGCGACATCAGGGTCGGCCATGAAGCACACGGCCTTGCAGCCGAGCTTCTCGAGCGCGGGCTTGCTTATGCCTGCGAGCGCCATGTTCGTGTCGGTGAGCACCGTGGCCCCTGCGCGCAGTGCGTCGAGCGCACAGTGCGCGGCGTCATGGGTGAACACGAGGGAATCGGCGTACGAGAAGTCGGCAGTGGTGTGGATGACGCGCTTCACGACGGGCTCTTCGAGCGGCGGGAACGTGCGGCCGCCGAGCTCTTCGGTGATGATCTCGAAGCTGCGCCGCTCGATGTCGCCGGGCGCCATCTCCTTGGAATCCATCTAGTACTCCACTCCTTCCCTTGCACATATCCCCTGCTCGTAGGGGTGTTTCTCGCACCGCATCTCGGTTATGTAGTCGGCCTTCTCCACGATCTTGCGGGAAGGCGCGCGCCCGGTGAGCACTACTTCGACGCCGAGCGCGGACATATCGAGTGCGCGGTCCACGAGCGCCTCGTCGACAAGCCCCTTCGAAAGCGCGTCGAGCGCCTCGTCGAGCACGAGCAGTCCCTCTTGCGCGCACTCGAGCTCGACGAGCGCGGAAGCGAGGTTCCCATCGTGCAGCTCGCACGTCGCGGCAAGTTCTTCCGACGTCATCGACCAGGTAAACTTGTCCGACGCCTTCCCCGCGAACACGGGCACGCCGAAATGCTCAGCGAGCAGGCGCACCTCCCCGCTTTCGCCGTCTTTCAGGAACTGTACGACGACGACGCGGCGGCCTGCAGCGAGCATACGAAGGGCGAGGCCCATCGCCGCCGTGGTCTTGCCTTTGCCGTCGCCATGATACACGTGGATCATACGCCCTCCTCGATAATGCGGTAGACATACTCCATGTCGAGCGCCCCGCGCACGACGTCGGCCAGGCGGTCGAACTCACGCGCACGGTGATCGGCCGCGGACGCCGCGCCCGCGTCACCCACGACGCTCTCGGACAGGCCGCGCATGCGCGCGAGCGAGCGCGCGAGGGCGAGCGCCACCCCCGGTTCGTCGAACAGGCCGTGGAGATAGGTTCCGAACACGTTACCGCAGGCCGCGCCTTCCGGTTTGCCGCCAATCGTGCCCGCAGGGGCGCAGGAGACGGTCGTTTCGCCGTCGTGAATCTCGTACCCGCGCGCCATCATGCCGTTCCACACCGAGAACGCGCCTTGGGCGCCCGTGATGCGCAGTGCCGACTGGGCGAGGCGCTTTTCCTCCTTGAAAACCGTACTTGCAGGGATGAGCCCGAGCCCGCGCGCGGTGCCAGCGCCTTCCCTGCCGTGCGGGTCGGAAAGCTCGTCTCCCAAAAGCTGGTAGCCTCCGCATATGCCGAGCACCGGCGTGCCCGCGCCCGAAAGCGCGCGTACACAGGCTCCGATGCCGCTAGCCGCAAGCCAACGCGCGTCGTCGAGCGTAGTCTTCGAGCCGGGAAGCACCACCAGGTCGGGTCGGCCCAGATCGGTCGTCGAGGAAACGTAGCGCACGCCCACGCCGGGCACGCGCGAAAGCGGGTCGAAGTCGGTGAAGTTCGACAGATGCGGAAGACGCACGACGGCGACGTCGATGACGCCGCGCGCCTCGCGGGCAGATAGGCGCGGCGCGAGCGAGTCCTCGTCGTCCAGGTCAAGCGTGAGATACGGCACGACCCCCACGACGGGAACCCCGCACATCTTCTCGAGCGGGGCCAAACCCGGGCGCAGGATTTCCACATCGCCGCGGAACTTGTTCACCACAAGCCCCCGCAAAAGCGCGCGGTCCTCGGGCGCAAGGAGCGCGACCGTGCCGTAGAGCTGGGCAAATACCCCGCCCGGGTCGATGTCACCCGCAAGCAGCACGGGGGAGGACACGGCGCGCGCGAGCCCCATGTTGACGATGTCATTTTCGGCAAGGTTGATTTCGGCGGGGCTGCCGGCGCCCTCGATGACGATGACGTCGTTTTCCTCCGCGAGCGAATCGAACGCCTCCAAAATCTGCGGCATGAGCGCCTTCTTTCGCGCGAAGTAGTCCCTCGCAGCGAAGGCTCCCTGCGCCTTGCCGGCCACGATGAGCTGGCTTCGGTGGCCGCTTTCGGGCTTGAGCAGGATGGGGTTCATGCGCACGTCGGGCGCGATGCCGCACGCCTCGGCCTGCATGATCTGGGCGCGCCCCATCTCGAGCCCGTCGGCCGTGACGCCGCTGTTGAGTGCCATGTTCTGGCTCTTGAAGGGAGTCACGCGCAGGCCGTCCTGCGAAAGCACGCGGCACAGCCCCGCCGCAAGCAGGCTCTTCCCCGCGTTCGACATGGTGCCCTGGATCATGATGGGCTTGGCCCTACCCACGGGTATCGACCTCCTTCGCCAAGCCTCGGCCATCCGCGCCCGCCATAGCGCCGCTGAAAGAAGCGCCGCCCCGTTCGTCGGGTTCGCCTTCGCCCGATGCGTCTTCCGCCCGAAGCGCACGGCCGAACGCCATCGCAAGCCGGGCGTTCTCCTTGCGCGTGCGCACCGCGACGCGGCACCAGAAACGGGACAGTACCGAAAACGAGTCGCACGTGCGGACCAAAACCCCCTGATCATACAGGCGCTCGGGGATGTCTTTCGCCGGCGTGCGGACTAAAAGGAAGTTCGCATCCGACGGCACGACGGAAAGCCCGAGCGAGGAGAGCTCGTGGGAAAGCCACGCTCGCTCGCCCGCCAATACATCGCGCGTGCGCGAGACGTATTCGACGTCTTCCAGGGCGGCGATACCCGCGGCCTCGGCGACCGAAGAGACGGGCCACGCCTGCCCCGCCCGGCGAATCCCCTCGATGAGTTGGGCGTTTCCGCTGATCAGATATCCCAACCGCAACCCCGCCATTCCGTAGAGCTTGGTGAACGCGGAGAGCACGGCCACATGGCGCGAACACGCGGCGCGTGCGGCCGCGCTCCTTTCGCGGGCGTCGGGCGCAAATCCGAGGAAGCACTCGTCCACGACGAGCAGCGCGCCCACCTGCTCGCAGCGGCAAGCCGCGGCCTCGATCACGCTGGGGTCGACGAGGCGCCCCGTCGGGTTGTTCGGATTGCAGAGGAACGCCACGTCTCCCGACCCCTCGATCGCGCGGGCGAAGGAGGCGGGCACGTCGAAGTCGTCCGCTTCGGAGAGCGGGAACTCCTGCACGCATGCGCCGTAGTACGATGCCGCCTCCGCATATTCAGAGAACGTCGGCGCGCACACGACGATGCGTTTCGGGCGCACCGCCGCGGCGAGCCGCCAGATGATGTCGGACGCGCCCGCGCCGCAGACGATAGTATCTTCGGGAATGCCCTGGTCGCGCGCTAGCGCGCGAACGAGGGCGAGGCTTTCCCTATCGGGGTAGGCGTCGATTCGAGAAAGCGCCTTGCAAGCTGCGGCGACGGCGCGCGGCGAGGGGCCTGCCGGATTCACGTTCACCGAGAAGTCAATGAGGTCGGAGGCACCCCCTTCGCAAGCGATGCCGAGCGATTGCGCGCTGCCCCCATGCGTGCGGGCGCGCAGGATTCCCCCGGCAGCCCGGGGCGCGGCGTGGTCTTTCCTCATGCCATCGCCCCCACGGCGAGCACGACCGCCGCGCGCGCGGCGCCGAAGACGACGAGCGCGCATACGGACGCGGCGAGCATGAGCCTTGTCGCCCGGGCGATGTCGCCCCACTCGATTTCGCGGGACGCGTCGCCTATCGTCGGTTTCTCAACGAGCTTGCCGAAATACACCGCGGGTCCTGCCAGGCGCAGTCCGAGCGCACCCGCGCACGCCGACTCGGTCTGCGCCGCGTTCGGGCTCGCATGGCGACGCCTGTCGCGGCGCCAGATGCGCGCCGCCCCGCGCGCGTCGAGCCCGACGATCGGGCACACGGCGATCATGAACAGGGCCGATAACCGCGAGGGAATCCAGTTCACCGCATCGTCGAGGCGCGCCGAGGCGCAGCCGAAGTCGATGTAGCGCTCGTTTTTGTAGCCCACCATGCTGTCGAGCGTGTTCACCGCCTTGTACGCCATGCCCAAAGGCGCACCCCCGATCATAAGGTAGAAAAGCGGCGCGATGACACCGTCGCTCGCGTTCTCCGCCACCGTTTCCACGGCGGCGCGCGCGACGCCCTGCTCGTCGAGAACAGACGTGTCGCGTCCCACGATGAGCCCGACGGCTTCGCGCGCCGCGACAAGTCCGCCCTTCGAGAACGCGCGGGCAACGGCCAGGCTCTGGCGGCGCAGCTCGCATGCCGCGAGAATCTGATAGCTCGCCCATGCCTCGGCCACGAAGCGCAAGCCGGAGTGAACCATGCCGCAAAGATGCAGGATTCCCCAGGTCAAAAGCCCACACGCAAGCGGAAGCGCCACGGCGAGCACAAGCCCTGCGGCGCGCGTGCCCGCGGACGTTTGCGGGAATGCGCCCCGCAGGCGGCCTTCGGCCCACGTGATCGCGCGCCCCATGGCGACGACGGGATGGGGAAGCCAGCGCGGGTCGCCGAAGGCAAGGTCGGCCGCGAACCCGGCGGCGACGGCAAGAATCGTCATCACCGGGCATCGCCCCCCCAAGCGGGGCGAACGTCGCGAAGGCAGCGCCCATCCCAAGTGGCGGCCCATGCGCCGCCCGGCTCGGTATGCACGTCGAAGTATCCCATTTTCGGGACAGCTAGCTCGGAGAGCAGCGCTTTCACGGTACCCGCGTGAACGACGAAGACGGCGCGCCCACTCCCCTGGGCGCGCTCCGATTCGCACGCCTCCCGAAACGCCGCGATGACGCGGCGGGTGAAATCGCTCTTGCCCTCGCCATGCGGGCAGCGCGTCTCGCACCAGGAGTCTACCCAGGCGCGATAGCGCGCATCCTCTTTAAGCTCGGCGGCGCTTCGCCCCTCGAAGTCGCCGAAATCCATCTCGCGCAGACCGGGGCACGCCATAAGCTCCGCGTTCGGGAAGAGGATGCGCGCCGTCTGGTCGGTGCGGGCCATGCCGCTCGTGATAACACGGAACACGTCACGATCGCACGCGAGGTCGCGCAAAGCGCGCTCGCCCGCACTCGACAGGGGATCGTCGGTGCCCGCCCCGCTGTAGCGATGGTCTTCCGTGCCCGCCGTGGCACCATGGCGCACGAAGACGACTTCCAAAGGCGCACCCGCGCCCTGCGTCCCTCGAGGTGCATCGGCAAGGTTTCCTTTGATGACCTGGGGAATCCCGCACGTCATGCGCACGACGACGTCGGCGCGTGCAGCGAGCGCGCATCCCAGGCGCCCCGCGCGCTCGCGCCATTGGGCGTCTTCCGCACTCATGGGGACGACCCCCGAGCCGACCAAGGGCAGAATCACTGCGTCGAAGCCGATCAGCCGCTCGAGCGCCCGGTCAGCGTCGAGCGCGCGTACGAGTTCCTCAGCACGGTATGCGACGCGGCCGGCAAAAGCCGCGGGCACGCCGCCCTCCGCAAGCTGCGCCGCGTCGACGAAATCGTCCGCCGCGAACCCGAGTTTTTCGCGCACGAAGGTCCTCTTCCCCGAATGCGCGCCACCTACCACGAGCATCATAGGAGCATGCCCCCCGCCACCAGCATGGCAAGCATCGCGAGCTCGGCCCATTGCAGAAACCATCCGGCCAAATCCCCCGTCACCCCGCCGAAGCGGGACAGGGCAACATGGCGGTACCACGCGAGCGCCAAAAGCCCCGCCACCGCCATAAGGGCGCCGACAGCCTGAGCGCACGCGACCATCCCTGCAGCCGAAGCCGCAGCGAAAGCGCAAAGCGGCACGACGATCGCCGCGCGCTTCTTCGCAGGCGAGAGCCCCGCGGCCATGCCGTCCGCCCGCGCGGCAGGCCAGCATTCAACGGCGAGTCCCGAAAGCGCGCGGGAGAACACGAGCGAGCACAGAAGCGCGAGGAACGCCCCCGCCGTAAGCGGCAGCGCGGTGAACAGGGAAAACTGCAGAATAAGGTACACAACAACACCGATGACCCCGAAGGCGCCCGCCCGCGGGTCGTGCATGATCTCGAGCTTTCGCTCGCGCGGGGCCCAACTTGCAAGCGCATCGGAGGTGTCGCAGAGCCCGTCTAGGTGGATGCCTCCCGTCACCGCAACAGGCAGCGCCACGAGCACGGCCGCGACGATGGTCGCGGGCACGCCGAGCAGGTTCGCAACGTGTCCCCACGCCGTCATGAGGAACCCTTCCGCAAGGCCCACCAGGGGAAACGCGGCAAGCGCATGGGTTGACCCGAAATCGGTCCAGGCCGATTTCGGGACGGGGATGCGCGAGAACGTTCCGAACGCCGCGCCGATTGCCTCTGCTATCTTCACCTTGTAGGTCCTTCACCTTTCATCCACACGGGAATCCCGCATACCACTTCGACTGCGCGGTCGGCCAGCGCCGCCACGCCCGCGTTCACGCGCGCGAGCGCGCGCCTCCATGCCTCGGTCCCCTCATCGTAGCGCATCTCATCGGCGAACACGTCGACGGTGACCACCACCGTATACGCAGCGGCCTGAGCGAGCCGTTCGATGCCTCCGAGCACCTCGCGCGCCGCAGCGTCGGGGTCACGTGGGGACAAGCCGCCTTCCGCGAAAAGCTCGTTCGCAACCAGGTTGCCCACGTCCTCCAAAAGAAGCGTGCAGCCGCGCGGAAGCCCGGACACTGCGGCGCCCACGTCACGCGTTCGCTCGAGGGTGGAAAACCCCTTGCCCTCGCGCAGCGCCCGATGGCGCGCGATGCGGCGGGCGCCCTCTTCCCCGAAGGGCTCCATCGTTGCCAAGTACACGCGGGGGCCGTCGTGCCCGAGGCACAGGGACTCGGCGTAGGCGCTCTTGCCGCTCGCGGCGGCGCCGATGACGAGCGTCACCGTCATTTCCCGGCCTCGAAATGCTCGTAAGCGGCCATGCCAGTCGCCGTGAACGTCTTCCCATCCCGGTACACGCGCAGCGCCGAATCCAGAAGGGGCAGATACGCCATGGCGCCCGCGCCCTCGCCCAAGTGCATGCCTGCGTCGAGGGGTGCCTTTATGCCGAGCTCGCGAAGGAGCTCCCGGCTTGCGGGTTCGCTTGATGCGTGGGTACCCACGAGGTAGCCCAAGGCGTTGGGGCACAGGCGCGCCGCGCACAGGGCCGCCGTGCAGGATATGACCCCGTCGAGAAGCGCCGGCGCCTTCGAGGCCGCGGCCCCCAGGTAGAAGCCGCACATCGCAGCGATGTCGAAGCCGCCCACCTTCGAGAGCACGTCGATCGGGTCGGCGGGATCGGGCGAGTTCGCGTCGATAGCGCGCTCGACCACGTCGCGCTTGCGCGCGAGCGAGGCGTCCGAGAGCCCCGCGCCGCGCCCGACAAGGCTCCGCGCGTCCGCCCGGATGAGCACTGCGGCCACCGCCGCCGAGGTGGTCGTGTTGCCGATGCCCATCTCGCCCGCGGCGAGAAGGCGCACGCCGGCGCGGGCAAGCCCGCACGCGACGGCAATTCCGACCTCGATCGCGCGCACGGCCCCATCGCGAGACATAGCGGAGCCGAGAGCGATGTTGCCGCTCCCCCGACGCACGTTCGCGCGCACCATGCGCGCGTCTTCTATGCCCCGGGCCATACCCACGTCGACGGGCACGACCTCGGCACCCGCGAACGCCGCCATGCGGCAGGCGCTCGCGGCCCCCTCGCACATGTTGCGCGCGACGGCTCGCGTCACATCTTGCCCGCTTTGCGACACGCCTTCGGCAACGACCCCGTTGTCGGAGAAGAATACCGCGAGCGCACGGGGAAACTCGGCCACCTCGGCGCTCCCCTGAGCTGCGGCGATACACGCGACGGCGTCTTCAAAGTCGCCCAATCCCCCCAAGGGGTGCGCGATGGAGTCCCACGCGGCGTACGCGGCGGCACGGGCGCACTCGTCTGCGAGCGCGATCCGGGAAAGCGCGGCTTCGAGCACGGCGCCCGGCGCCGACGAGAACGCGCGCTCGACTTCCTCGCGGATGCAGGCAAGCGCGGTTTCGGTTGCTTCAGCCATGCCGCCTCCTCTCTGCGAACGACGCTGCGGCAGACGCGAACGCGCGCGCAACGTCGGGGTTCGCAGGATAGTACACATGCGGGAAGCCCGCCACCAGGGACGGGGTGGTCGTCATGCACGGCCAGCCCTTGTCGCGCCGGGGCTTCTGCGCCCAAAAGTCGCCGCCCGGGCAGGTGGACTGCCAGTAGTGGAACTCGTGCGCGCGGATGCGTGTGCCGCGCGGCCCGTAGAGCCCGTCGCGTTGGGAAGTAAGCTCCACGTACCCGAAATGGGACAGCCTTCCCCCGTTCTCGCTTGCGCCCTCAAGGGCGCCCGCAACAGGCCAGCGCCGCCCCTCGCTATCGGCGATTTCGCGCTGCAGGTACAGAAACCCACCGCATTCGGCAACCGTCGGCATGCCGGATTCCACCGCGCGCCGCACGGCCGCGCGCATCGGCGCGTTCTCGGAGAGCTGTCGCGCATGGAGCTCCGGGTAGCCGCCCCCCAGATAGAGCGCGCTTGTCCCCCGGGGCAACTCGCTATCACACAGGGGGCTGAAAAAGGCCAGCTCGCAACCCAGGTCCTCGAGCGCGCGCAGATTCTCCTCGTAATAGAACGAGAACGCCTCGTCACGCGCGACGGCGACGATGGGTCGCGCTCCCGCGATCGGCTCCAACCGGTAAGGTTCCTCGCGGATATCGGGTGCCGTCGCCGCTATTTCGAGCAAGCGGTCGACGTCGATGCTCTTTTCCACCAGCTCGGCCATCTTGTCGATGCGCGCGGAGAGCTGCTCGACCTCGTCGGCGGTCACAAGCCCCAGATGCCGGCTTTCGAGCGAGAACGCCTCGTCGGCGGGGATATTCCCCAAAACCGCGACGCCCGTGTGCTTCTCGATCGCAGGCGCCGCGTAGGCGCAGGCAGCGGCGCTCGTCTTGTTCAGCACGACGCCGTGCACGTTCGCACAAGGCAGGAACACGGCGATGCCGCGGATTACAGCGGCGAGCGATAAAGACGCCCCGCGCCCGTTCACCACTAAAACGACCGGCGTTTCCGTGTCGCGCGCAACCTGGTAGCTGCTCGCGTCGGCCACGCCGGGCGCCATGCCGTCGTAGAAGCCCATAACCCCCTCGAGCACCGCGACATCCGCGCCCGCGGCGCCGCGTGCGAGCAGGGCGCGCAGCGTTGGGGCGTCGGTGAAGAAGCCGTCTAAATTGCCCGAGCGCGCACCCACGACGCGGCGATGAAAGAGCGGGTCAATGTAGTCGGGGCCGCATTTGAAGGCCGCGCATGCAAGGCCGCGGCGCGCGAGCGCGCGCAGGAGCGCGCACGTGACGACCGTCTTGCCGCTCCCGCTCGAGGGCGCAGCGACCATGAAGCGCGGGATGGACGTGCTCACCGGGCACCGCCTTCCCCACCTGCGGCGTTGCAGTTAGCAAGCGAGACCACCTCAACGGATGGGTTCCCCTCGACAGAGGGGTCCTCCCCGAAAGGCGACTCAGCAAGCGCGCCGACTTCGGCAAGCTCCTCGGCATCCGCGCTCGCACCGCGCGCACTGACGAGGAACACGGGGTTTTGCGCCTTCATAAGATGGTGCGAGCCTACAGCCTCAGCGCGGGCGGCCGACACCTGGCACGCCTCGAACCCCTTAAAGCGCGAACCCGAGAGGAGCACGCACGCCTCGGTGAGCGTCTCAACGGTGACGCATGGCACGCACAGGCGAACCTGCGAGTTCTTCTCGAGCGCCGCCTCCACGATGGAGGGAAGCTCGCCCGCGCTCCCGCCGACGAACACGGCGTCGGGGACAGGCAGTTTCGCGAGCGCTTCGGGGGCGACACCGGGGACCGCATGCACGTTGCCGCACCCGAATGCATCCGCGTTCTCTCGGATGAGCCGCACGCCGGCCGCGTTGCGCTCGACCGCCCATACCGACCCCGCTCGCGCGACGAGCGCCGCCTCGATCGACACGCTCCCCGTGCCGGCGCCGACATCCCACACGGTGTCGGTCGCGGTAAGGCGCAGCTTCGCGAGCGCGACGGCGCGCACCTCCTGCTTGGTCATGGGAACGTCGCCGCGAATGAAGAGCTCGTCGGGAATGCCCGAGGAAGCGTACGGCCAGCGGGAGCTCGCGGCGCGGGATGCGCCCGCAGAGTCCGCCGCGAAAGAGGCAGCCGCGGGCGCAGACGCGCCGGCCGGCGCCTCGGAGGCTGCGCTAGAGCCCGCAGGCGACCCGGCGCAGCCTGCGAACTCGATAAGCATCACGTTCAAGTCGTCGAACGTCTGACCTGCGATTTCACTTGCGGTCGCGCAGGTGATGCGCTCGTCGGGGTACGACAGGCGCTCGGCCACCGTCACGCGCGCGTCCCCGAAGCCCGCCTGCACAAGCTCGCCCGAAAGCCGCGAGGGGTCTTCCCCGCCCGACGTGGCGAGGAAGAGCTCACCTGCGCGCTCGGCCTCGGCCACGATGTCGCACGCCACGCCGTGAGCGCTCGCGAAGCGCCAATCCTGCCATGGACGCGCGAGGCGCGCGGCGAGATACGACGCCGAGCTTATGCCGGGAATGACGCGCACGTCCACCTGCGCGTCGCCGGAGAGCGCCTCCACCAGGCGGCGCGCGCCGCTGAACAGCCCCACATCGCCCGTCATCACGACCACGGCGCGCTGCCACGACGCAGCATCGGTGAGCGCGGCGACGATGTCCGCCGTCTTCACGAGCTCGCATCTCACCACGTCGGGCGGCACGTCGATGCTGACAAGCGCGCGATGAGCGCCGATGACCACGTCGGCGATGTCGATCGCGTCGAGCGCCGCGCGCGAGAGCAAGTCGGGGTTTCCGGGCCCCGCCCCGATGATCGTTACCTTTCGCATGGAATCTCCCGATACCCGCGCGGCGTGACCATACGGCCGCCTACGCGCTTCGTGTCCGCGTTGCCGACGAACACGGTGGTGAACATGTCGGCGTCGAACTCCCCCAGCTCGGAGAGCCTGCACATGCCCGACTGCTGCCCCTCGCGCCCGATGTTGCGTACCCAGCCGCAGAGCGTGTCGGGGGCCTTCCATTCGAGCATAATCTTCGCCGCGCGCGAGAGCCTGTCGGCGCGCTTTCTGCTGCGCGGGTTGTACAAACAGATGCAGAAGTCGGCGCTCGCCACGGCGGCGAGCCTGCGCTCGATGACCTCCCACGGCGTGAGCAGGTCGGAGAGCGACACGACCGCGAAGTCGTGGGCAAGCGGGGCGCCGAGCACCGCCGACCCGCTCTGAGCCGCGGTGGCCCCGGCGATAACTTCCACGTCTACATCGGGGTAGTCCTCAGCAAGCTCCAGCACGGGGCTCGCCATGCCGTACACGCCCGCGTCACCGCTGCACACGAGCGCCACGGCTTCTCCGCTCTGCGCGCGCGAAAGCGCCAGGCGGCACCGTTCGACCTCGTGCATCATCGGCGTTGCGAGATGCGCCGCGTCGGGCACGGCGGCGAGCGCGAGCTCCACGTATTTCGTGTACCCCACAACGATGTCGGCCGCCTCGAGCGCGCGCCGAGCCGCAATCGTCATGCCGTCGGGGCCGCCCGGGCCGATCCCCACCACGAAGAGCTTTCCCATCACCGCTCCTTAAACGAAAGTTCGATAGTTACCTTGGAAAACGCGACGGTCACGCCGCCGTGAGCGAGCTTCGGGAAGATAAGTTTGCCCCCGTCCGCGAGCGCCGCGCGCTCGCACACGTTGTCGACCCCCACCGTCGCGCGCACGAAATCAGATGGCGAAACGCTGCCTTCGACCTGCGACAACTCCTCTGCGGAATACGTCGCAAGCGGAATCTTGCGCGCGCGGCAGAAGGCGAGCAGACCCTCCTCGTGCGCCTTCACGTCGATCGTCGCCGCCTCGCGCACGGCCGAAGGCCAGATACCCGCCTGCCCGCACGCGAGAAGAAACGCCTCCCCGATCGCTTCGACGCACGCACCGCGACGGCACCCTATGCCCGCAACGATGCAGGGCACGACAAGGCGAAGCGGCTCGGGCGCAGGCTCCTGCGCCCGCACGCCCGCCGGCTTCCCCGTCTCACCGGCGGGCACAACATCGCCCGTCGTCTCCGCTGCGCGAACGGACGCACCTGCATTCGCGCCAGCGAACGGCGACACGACGATATCGGCCCGAGCGCGGTCGGACGCAATGTCAACCCCCTCAGGCGGCTGTCCCGAAATCGGCATGTCGGAATAGAGCGCCACGCACCCGCCCGAAAGCAGCCGCGCCGACACTCGCTTGATGGCCTCGGGATTCGAAACGGCGAGCCCCGCACAGCGCGCCCACGTATCCACCGCCCACACGCCGCGGACGTCGGTCGCCGTGGTGATGACGGGGATGGCCCCAGCCGCGCGTGCCACAGTTTGCGCAAGCTCGTTCGCACCGCCCAAATGCCCCGACAAAAGCGGGACGGCAAAGCGCCCCGCCTCGTCGATCGCCACAACCGCGGAATCGCTTGCCTTCGAGGCGACATGCGGCGCGATCGCCCGCACGGCGATGCCCGCCGCGCCCACGAACAGGAGCGCGTCCGACGCTTCCCACGCGAGCGCCGTCCATGCGCGCAGGTCGGCCTTCCCCTCGCCGAACCCGCGCGAAACGGAAACGTCCCAGCCAGGGTCATCTTCACCTGTCTGCGCGCAATCGGAAAGCGCGCGTGCGGTGCGCTCCGCCAACGCATATCCCCTCTCAGTGAACGCTATGCAGGAAACCCTCATCTAGCGCACCACCATCGTCGAGAAGTAGCTGCCCCGATCGGGCACATCGTCGACCGAGCGGCACACGCGCTCGCCCGGAAGCCCACAGTCCTCTACGAGCTCGGCACCGTCGAAGGCGCCCTCCTCGCGAAGGATGCACTTCGTGTCCGCAAGCGATCGGCGCGCCTTCATGACCACCTTCGTCCCCGGCCAGCTGATTGCGCGGCGCACGTCGTCGTAGCCGCCGGGCACGATGTGCAGAGGCGACGACATCTCGGGCGTGAGGTCGCGCTCGAGCGCCGCGGCGACCGCGCAGAAGCTCGGCACGCCGGGAATGGCGCGCGCCTCGAACCCGCGGGCGCGCACGTCGGGCGCTATGCGCTGGAAGGTGGCGTAGATGCTCGGGTCCCCCAGGTTCAGCAGCGCGACGTCGCGGACCGCATCCAGGTGCGCGACAAGCTCGCGAACAAGCGAGGCATGCTCGGCCGCGCGGCGCTCGACGTCGCGCGTCATCAAGAATCGCACGGGGATCACCGTCTTGCCTGTAAGGTCGACGGCGCCGCGCACGATGTCGAGCGCGACCATGGCCCCGTCCGCCGTCTGCGGTGCGGCGATGACCGGACACGATTTGATTGTGCGGACGGCCTTGATCGTGAGCAGCTCGGGGTCGCCAGGCCCCGTGCCCACCCCGTACAGCACGCCTTTACTCATACGTAGCCCCCAATTCCCCGATAACTGCATCGGCGCCCGACGTGCGGAAAAGCTCTTGGCGCTCGGCGTCGAACACGACCGCGGCGATGTCGCATGCGCCCGCCGCGCGGCGGCGCAACCTGTCATCGATTGCCGCAGCGAGCGAGGCGCGCGCAGCGTCCCCCACGCCGGCGGCCTCGATTACCTCGAGCGCCGCCGTGGTCGTGACCGACGACATGATCTCGCGCACGGTCTTCGCGCCAGCGCCGGCCAAGGCCGCGTGGGCGGCCAGAATCTCCGCGCGGCAGTCGGCGGTACGCGAATGGGTGTCCATGATGCCGCCCGCGACCTTCACCAGCTTGCCGATGTGTCCCACAAGAAGGACATTGGTAAATCCCTCGCGAACGCAGCAATCAATCGCATCGCCCACGAAGTTGGAGATGAAGACCACCGGCGCACCGTTTAGGTGGAAATGCCCCGAGATGAACTGCCCGCCGTAGTTGCCGGGCGTGAGCACGACTCCGCGCCGCCCCATAGCCGCATGCTGCCGGATCTCGAGCTCGATGCTGTCGCGCAAGGCAGCAAGGCTGCGCGGCTCGACGATGCCCGTCGTGCCCAGGATGGAAATGCCGTCCTCTATCCCCAGGTGCGGGTTGAAGGTCTTTTCGGCAAGGGCAACACCCTCGGGTACCGAAATCGTCACAGCAATATTTCCAGAAAAGCCGTGCGCGGCACACACCTCGCGCACCGCCGAAGTGATCATCGCGCGCGGCGTCGCGTTGATGGCGGCCGCCCCCACCGGCTGCTCGAGCCCGGGCAACGTCACGCGCCCCACGCCCACGCCGCCATCGACGGAAACTTCCGATTCGCGCGCGGGCACGCCCTTGCTGCCCGCAGTGCCCGTGCCCGACCCCGCATGTTCCACGCGCGCGTACACGAGCACGCCGTCGGTCACATCGGCATCGTCGCCTGCGTCCTTTCGCACGGCGCACTGGGCGCACCCCTCGCCGATGCATGCGTCGACCACGTTCGCCTCGACGGGCAGCCCGCCGGGGGTGACGATCGACACGCGGCCGACGGGCTTTCGTGACAAGAGCATCTCGCAGGCCGCCTTCGCCGCGAGCGCGGCGCAGCTCCCCGTCGTGTAGCCGCAGCGCAGGCGGGTCGTCCCGGTATATATGTAGTGCTCGAAGGCCACGCTAGCTGCTCGCCTTCCGATACCCCGTGGCAAACGAAGGGTCGTAAAGCTTGCTGCGCTCGTACGACTCCGCTTGCGCGCCGTCGTGCGCAAGCCCGCCGCGAGCTCCAAGCACGCGGCCCACCACCACGAGCGCCGTGCGGTCGATGCCCTCTCGCGCGCCCGCATCGGCGATCGTGCCCACTGTGCAGCGCACCACGCGCTCCTCAGGCCAGGTCGCCTTGTACACGAGCGCCGCCGGCTCGTCGGAGCTGCGGCCCGCGGCCAAAAGCTCGGCGGAAAGCTCGGCGAGCATACCCGAGCTCAGGAAGATGACCATAGTCGAGCCGCTTTCCGCCATGGTGCGCATGCCCTCGCCCGCGGGCATGGGGGTACGTCCGGAAAGCCGCGTGATCACGACCGACTGGCTGATTCCCGGCAGCGTGTATTCCTGGCGAAGCGCCGCCGCGGCACCGCAAAAGCTCGACACGCCGGGCACCACCTCGTAGTCCACGCCGCGCGCGTCGAGCGCGTCCATCTGCTCCTGGATGGCGCCGTACAGGCACGGGTCGCCCGTGTGCAGGCGCACCACTTCCTCGCCCCGCGCATCTGCCGCGCACATCACGTCGAGCACTTCCTCCAAGGTCATGTGCGCGCTGTCGTAGACGACGCAGGATTCCTTGCACTCGGCGAGCAGCTCGGGATTCACAAGGCTTCCCGCCCAAACGACTACGTCGGCCGCGCGCAGAAGGCGCGCCCCGCGCAGCGTGATAAGGTCGGCGGCGCCCGAGCCTGCGCCAACGATATGAATCATCCGAGCCTTCCCTTCCCGTTTCTCATCGCAACCGTTTACGCCGCCATTCGCGCAGCGGGCAAAACACGGCGCCTGCGGCAGCAATCGGCGCAAATACGCAGGCAGGAGGCGCAATGCCGCCCGCGCTGGCTTTGACACGTTCACAAGTGCCCACTATCATAGTAAAAGTTTCGGCAACGAGCATATGACAATCGGATAAAAGGAAATGACCGGCGCGGCGCCTGCACAGCCCGCGCTGGCTTGCGGAGGGAACCAGGTGGGAATCCTGGGCAAGGGACATTACTGTATAGGACGCGCGGGCGAACCGCCTCGCGCCCCAAGCCAGACTGCTTCGCCTTTTCCTCACGGCATCGCCGTGGCGTTAGCTCCTTGTGAACCCCGAGGGGTGCGCTTTTCTTTCGCTTGTGCCGACAAGCAACTGTCGCCGGGGGACCGGCAAACCGAGGAAAGGAAAAACCATGTCCGACCAGATGTCACGCCGCGGCTTCATGGGCGCCGCAGCAACCGGAGCCGTCGCGCTCGCCGGAGTCGCGCTCGCGGGCTGCTCCAACACCTCCGCGAGTTCCGAGAAATCTAGTGAAAAGGAGAAGGCCGCGAAGCCGGTCATCCTCGTCACGAGCTTCGGCACGAGCTACAACGACTCGCGCCACATCACCATCGGCGCCATCGAAGACGCTATCCGCGAGAAGTACTGGCAGGACTACGACATCCGCCGCGCCTTCACCGCGCAGATCATCATCGACAAGCTGAAGAAGCGCGACGGCATCACGATCGACAACATGACCGAGGCGCTTGACCGCTGCGTGGAAGACGGCGTGATGGAAATCGTCGTGCAGCCGACGCATCTCATGGCTGGCCTGGAATACGCCGACGTGAAAGACGAGCTCGACAAGTACGCCGACAAGTTCGACAAGATCTCGCTCGGCGACCCGCTGCTCACCTCCGACGACGACTACAAGAAGGTGGCCGCAGCCATTAAGGAGAACATGGCGTCCTTCGACGACGGCAAGACGGCGCTGTGCCTCATGGGCCACGGCACCGAAGCCGATTCCAACGCCGACTATGCCAAGATGCAGGAAGTGTTCAAGAACGAGGGCTTGACGCAGTTCTTCGTCGGCACCGTCGAGGCTGAGCCGACCTGCGAGGATGTTATCGCCGCTGCGAGCGCCGCAGGGTACAAGAAGGCCGTGCTCGCGCCGTTCATGGTGGTCGCGGGCGACCACGCGAACAACGACATGGCAGACGAGACCGACCCCGACAGCTGGGCTGCGAAGTTCGTGGCCGCCGGCTTCGAAGTGACGTGCCTGCTCCAGGGTCTGGGACAGAACGCCGCGGTCGACGACATCTACGTCTCGCACGTGGACGACGCCATCGCCAAGCTGTAAACTCGCCGCGCACGGGGGCGCCGGTCGCGTCCCCGTGCAACGGGCATGCGCCTTCCCCGACCGACGGCGCATGCCCGTTGCATTCGCATCCCGCCCGCCCACCGCACGGCGCGGGCGGTAGAAGCGATTGAAAGGAACCCCTCCATGTTGAAGAAAACCCTCGTCTTCGCCCTGTCGGCGGCGCTTCTCGCGTTCTCGCTCGCCGGCTGCGCCGGAAATTCAAGCGACAGCGCAAAGGCAAGCAATACCGATTCCCAGGAAAAGACCGAGCAGGCGGCCGATGCGACCGAGGGCGCAAGCGCTGCCCCCATCACCGCCGACAAGGTGGCCGACGGCACCTATCCGATCACCGTAGATTCCAGCTCGAACATGTTCAGGATTGTGGACGCCCAGCTCATCGTGGAAAACGGCTCCATGCACTGCGTGATGACGCTTTCCGGCACGGGCTACGGCAAGCTCTTCATGGGCACGGGCGACGAGGCTGCCGCCGCGAGCGAGGCCGACTTCATCCCCTATGTGGAAAACGCGGAAGGCAAGTACACCTACGACGTGCCCGTTGATGCGCTCGACGAGGACACCGCCTGTGCCGCGTGGAGTATTAGAAAAGAGCAGTGGTACGACCGCACGCTTGTGTTCGAATCCGCCGGCGTCGATCTGCGCGCCGACGCACTGAAGTAACGCCATGCGGTTGATTCTCCCCAAGGGGGAAAACAGGAAGCGCCACAGCATCGCGGCGCGCGCGATCACCTGCGTTCTCGTCGCCCTGCTCGCGCTTCCCTTCGCGGGGTGCAGTGCGAGCCCGAACGCGACCGGTGGCACGGCGGGCTCTCAGGAATACACTGTGAATGTCTCGCTTTCCGGCGGGTCAGGGCGCGCAAGCATCGCCTCACCCACCACAATTGTGAAGGATGGCGACACCTACACCGCGACCATCACCTGGTCGAGTTCGAACTACGACAAGATGACCGTCGACGGCGTGGACTACGCACCCGTAAACGACGGCGGCAACTCCACGTTCGAGATACCCGTCACGCTCGACGAGGACATCGCCGTGTCGGCCGAGACCGTCGCCATGTCGACGCCGCACACCATCGACTACACGATCCACTTCGACTCATCCACCATGAAGGAGAAATCGGGCGACGATGCAAGCGGCGGCTCCCCTGCGGGAACGGCTTCAAGCGCCGCGGCCGACTTCCACAACGCCGATTTGGGCTGTGGCTGGGAGCCGACGGGGGCGCTTCAGCTTGAATACGCCGAGCACTTCACTGTCGACGAGTTCGAAGGCGGTCTGCGGCTTATCTGCGTTTCGAATGGAGAACGTTTCCTCGTGGTGCCGCAAGATGCGAAGGTACCTGATGGGTTGAGCTCCGACATCGCGGTCATAAGGCGCCCCGCCAACAAGGTGTACCTCGTGTCGTCGGCGACGATGTGCCTAGTCGACGCGCTCGATGCGAACGACAATATCATCATGTCGGGCACGAAGGCCGACGACTGCTCGGTCGTGGGCTTCAAAAGCGCACTCGAAAGTGGGGCGATCGCCTACGGCGGCAAGTACAGCGCGCCCGACTACGAGCGAATATCGGCCTCGGGCTGTACGCTCGCCATCGAGAACACCATGATCAACCACACGCCCGATGTGAAGGAAAAGCTGCAGAAGCTCGGGCTCGTCGTGCTCACCGAACAGTCGTCGAGCGAGCCCGAAGCACTCGGGCGCGTCGAGTGGATTAAGCTTTTCGGCGTCCTGTTCGACAAGGAAGACGAGGCCGCGCACCTGTTCAACGAGCAGAAGGCCCGCGTCGAGCAAACGTCGGGGCTCGCGTCGTCAGGTAAAACCGTGGCGTATTTCTACATTAACTCGAACGGGGCCGCCGTCACGCGGCGGGCGGGCGACTACGTGGCGCAGATGATCGAGCTTGCAGGCGGCAGCTATGCGCTCGATGACGCGCAGACGGCGTCGACGTCAGGTTCGTCAGTAACGCTCGAAATGGAGCGCTTCTACGCGACGGCGAAGGATGCCGACATCATCGTCTACAACGGCACCATCGACGAATCGGTTGCCACCTTGAACGACTTCGTAGGCAAAAACGCGCTATTGTCGCAGTTCAAAGCCGTGAAGAACGGCAACGTCTGGGTCACAAGCGCCGACATGTACCAGCAGATGACTTCTACCGCCGACATTATCGACGAGCTGCACTGGGCGTTCACCGGCGATGACGCGAGCGACTTCCATTATCTGAGGAAGCTCGGTTAGCGCCATGAGAAGCCGGCTTTCCATGGCATACGACGAATCGGGGCGCGCCGCGCGGTGTCGCGTCGTGACGGCGCTGCTCGCTGTTGCCCTCATCGTGCTCGTCGGGGCCAACCTGTGCATCGGGAGCGTGCTCGTGCCCGCAGACCACATCCCCGGCATCCTTTCGGGCGGCGCGGCCAATTCCATGGAAAGCCAGGTCATCTGGGAGATTCGCCTGCCGCGCGTGCTTTCAGCCGTGCTTCTCGGCGGGGCACTTTCGCTTTCCGGGTTCCTGCTGCAGACGTTTTTCAACAACCCCATCGCCGACCCGTTCATCTTGGGCGTCTCCTCGGGCGCAAAGTTCGTCGTCGCGCTTACGATGATCGTACTTCTAGGCGCGAACATGGCCATGTCTTCGCCGGCCATGGTGGCCGCAGCGTTTCTGGGCTCGCTTATCACCATCGGCTTCGTGCTCCTCATCGCACGGCGCATAAGTTCCATGGCCATGCTCATCGTGGCGGGCGTCATGGTGGGATACATCTGCTCGGCGGCGACGAACTTCCTCATCGCCTTCGCCGACGACCAGTCCATCGTGAACCTGCACAACTGGTCTTTGGGTAGCTTCTCGGGTTCGAGCTGGGACGACATCGCGGTCATCGCGGTCGTGGTGATCACCGTGAGCGCATGCGTATTCGCGATATCGAAGCCCCTTTCCGCCTTCCAGCTGGGAGAAGCCTACGCGAAAAGCGTCGGCGTGAACGTCGAACGCTTCCGCGTGGTGCTCGTCCTTCTAGCGAGCATGCTCTCCGCCTGCGTGACCGCGTTCGCTGGTCCGGTGTCGTTCGTAGGCATCGCGGTTCCGCATCTCGTGAAGTCGGCGCTAAAGTCGTCGAAGCCCATCCGCGTGATTCCTGCGTGCTTCTTGGGAGGCGCCATCTTCTGCGCGGGCTGCGATTTGATCGCGCGCACGCTGTTCTCTCCCGTCGAGCTTTCCATCAGCGCCGTCACCGCCATCTTCGGCGCTCCGGTGGTTATCGCGCTCATGTTGAAGAAGCGGGTGAGGTAGATGGGGGAATTCGTGCCGCGGCCCAAAACGCTCGGAGGGGACATTCCATGCTTAGACAGTCCTGAGCTCGCACGAAAGCGCCAGAAGGCACTTTCGGCTCGTGCGGAACTGCGCGCGGAACGCCTCCTCCGAGCGGAGCCGAACCTCGAAACTACGGTCGAAACGCAGGCTGACGGAGCGCCGCTTTTCCACATAAGCGACCTGTCGGCGGGCTACGACAAGAAGGTCGTAGTCGAAGGCGTCGATCTGGAGGTTCGCGCGGGCGACGTCGTGGCGCTCATCGGGCCGAACGGCTCGGGCAAGTCGACCATCTTGAAAACCATCACACGCCATCTGGCACCGCTTGCCGGCGCAGTCGAGCTCGACGGGCGGGAGATTTCCCGATGGAAGACGGCGGAGTTTGCAAGGAACCTTGCCGTTATGCTGACAGATCGCCCCCGGACCGAGCTCCTCACCTGCCGCGATGTCGTAGAGGCGGGAAGGCACCCCTACACCGGGCGAATGGGCACACTCTCGCCCGACGACCATAGTCGGGTCGACGAGGCCATGAAAACCGCACATGTGGAAGAGCTCGCCGAGCGCGACTTCATGCAGATAAGCGACGGGCAACGCCAGCGCGTCATGCTCGCACGCGCCATCGCGCAGGATCCGCGTGTGCTCGTGCTCGACGAGCCCACGTCATATCTCGATATCCGCTACCAGATCGACCTGCTGCGAATACTTCGCCACCTTGCGAAATCGCGGAATGTGGCTGTCATCATGTCCATCCACGAACTCGAGCTCGCGCAGAAAAGCGCCGACAAGGTGATTTGCGTGAAGGACGGCCGGGTCTTCCGCGCCGGCGCACCCGAGGACATATTCACGCGCGAGACGATTGGCGAGCTCTACGGCCTTCAACATGGCACCTTCAACGAGCGCTTCGGCAGCGTGGAAATTGGACGCCTGCACGGCGATGCGCACACGTTCGTCATCGCCGGCGCAGGTACGGGGTCGGCTGTGTTTCGCCAGCTCATCCGGCAGGGCAAGGCGTTCTACACGGGCGTTCTGCACGAAGGGGACATCGACTGCGAGCTCGCGCGCGACCTGGCGGCGGAATGCGTGGCCGAGCGCGCCTTCGAGCCGATCGGGGATAGAACCATAGCCCGCGCCAAAGAGCTCCTCGTCCACTGCGCGCGCCTTATCGTGTGTCCCGCCGCCTTCGGCACCATAAACGCCCGCAACGCAGAGCTCGTCGAGTTCGCACGCTCGCACGGTATCGAGGTCATGCGAGCGTGCGAAGGCGCATCGGAGGATTCCCAATTGGGGTGGAAAGGATAAACTGGACTTTCTTTTAAGGATCCTCAGGCTACAGCTCCTACGCCGGCGAGGTCTACAAGGCGCCGGAGAACCTCGTGAACAGGAATTTCCACGCCGACGAGCCCAACCGCCTGTGGCTCACCGACATCACCGAGTTCAGGCTCCCGGGCGGCGAGAAGGTCTACCTGAGCCCGGTCATCGACTGCTTCGGCGGGATGCTCGTCGCCTGATCGATCGGGCTGCACCCCGACAAGCGCCTCACGAACTCGAGCCTGCGCCTAATCCAAGCGAGATTCCAGACTCGACAGGCCATTGAGAGTCAGGTCGTTGGCGACCTCCGAGACGCGCTCGATAGGAACCGAGCCGTCAGACAGCGCCCATGTGCGATAGATTCCGATAATACCCGACAGCAAAAACGCCAGATAGTAGTCGAACATCTCGTCCTTGAGACCTTGGGGCAGCAGATCGCGCTCGGCAATCTCATGCTCGAGCGGCACGCGCAAACGCGTCATAAAATCGTCGAGCGGGATGTTTTCAATCAGCTGGCGATTGAGCACGAGGTTATTGCAAAGTGCCTCGTTGATGGTCTTAAAGAAGGTAGCCGCCGCTCCAAGGGCGCGCTCGTTGGGGTCACTGCCCATAGTGGAAAGCGTCTTTTCGACCGAGTCGACGATCATCTCGACCACATCGGCGGCGATGGCATCGAGCAGGCCGTCGACCGTGCCAAAGTGCACGTAGAAGGTCTTGCGATCGACATTTGCCTCACGCGCGATGGCACTCACGGTAATATCGGCAAGCGGTTTATCCATCAGCAGGCGCTCAAACGCAGAAAGGATGGCATTGCGGCTGCGAACGATGCGGCGGTCGAGGCGCGGTTTGCTGGTGTCCATGGACGTGTCCCTTCGGAATGTGAGCATTCATCAACAGATGAGAGTTAATCTACGTAAGAGGATTATCCCCCATCCGGCACAAAAATGCCCGGCAACATGAAGAACGCACGACCAACTGTTACGCCTTAGGGAGCTTCTTTTTGTTCAAAGCAGCCGGGGACACACGAATGCCGTCACCTGTCTGGCGCACATAGGCCTTATGCGAGGGTTTGGCGGCCCCAGAAGCCTTCTGAGCATGCTGATTGGGATCCACGGTAACCGCATTCACAGGATGGGGCTTTGCAGGCTTAGAGGACGTCTGAGGCGATCGTCCGAGCTTGCGCATCGCGCGATCCCAGCGTGAGTGGATACTCTCGTTGTGAGCGCTCTTAAGACCCAGCAGGGGCGCGGCCAAAATCGTCGGCGCGATAAACGTAATGAGGCGCCACAGCAGATAACCGGCGGTCGACGCCGACCCAAAGAAATGACCCAGGAACAGCGCGAAGCCACCCTCGGCACCGCCGGTGCCACCGGGCAGGGGAACAGCAGAGCTCAGGAGCTGAACAAAGGCGCTCGCGGCCATGACCGAGAAAAAGTCGACTTCGTGGTGGCCAAAGGCAAGCATCAGGAAATACGGCACGAGGTAGAAAAACGCGAGCTGCAACATGGTGATGACCACCGTGAGCAGCATGGACGAAAAGTGGCCGGCTGAAAGCTTGAACTTCTCGGAGAAAGAGTAGATTTCGCCATCGACAAACGAGCGCCATCCATCGATCTTAGTGGCCGAGACACCTATGCGCTCGAGCCAATTGATGATGCAATGGGCGACGCGCGTGACGGTCTTAGGCATGAGCGCGACGGCGAAGATGCCGAGCAGGATGCAGCAGTGACCGCCAAAACTAAAGACGCACAGCAGCGTCATGTCGCCATAGCGCTCGGCAAAAAACGGCATGCGAGCAAGCAATAGGATAGCGCCCCAGGCAACGAGGCCAAACTGATACACAATAAATCGGGTGAACTGCGTGGCACCCGCTTCGCCCACGTTTTGGCCCGCTTTGGTCAGGCGGTAGATCTGGGCAGGCGTAGAGCCCATCATCATGGGCGTCAGGTTGCCAAAGAAGGTGCCACTCGCCTCGACCGAGATCAGGTCGCGAATGCCGACGGGTGAATTGGGGTCGAGCCAGACGGCGATCGCATAGGCCACAATGCCAAAGAACAGATACATAAACATGCAAAGACACGCGACAACGAGCCAGGGCGCCTGGACGCTCGACATAGCAGCCCAGAACTGCCCCATCTGCCCGGTTACCACCAGATAGACGATATAACCCACCAGCACAACGCCGATAAAGATTGCGCCGCGGCGTGCGCTCTTATTGTCATCGCCGCCCGAGGCCTCAACCTCGACCTGGGGCTTGGACGTATGCTGAGAGGACTCCGTCATGAGACTCCTTCTAACAGTCAAAATATCTTGGTTATTGTACCCGTAAGGGCCATAAGCAGAACGCAAAGCTCTTGTTCAAACGGGAATGACAGACAGTTGTTTGATAATAAAAAACCCGGCCTTCCGTGGAAAGACCGGGTATCAGATGCGTGGTAGCCCGTACCAGATTCGAACTGGTGATCTCCGCCTTGAGAGGGCGGCGTCC
>ENA-OWPB01000269-OWPB01000269.1-human-gut-metagenome-genome-assembly--contig:-NODE-269-length-71415-cov-7.228559_pt1 | contig 71415 bp, 79 predicted proteins | sample MGYA00248260_ERZ651838 | MGnify/ENA primary metagenome ERZ651838 (study PRJEB26924, sample SAMEA4378304) | human gut metagenome | biome: human gut; feature: human-associated habitat; material: faeces... | reverse complement strand
TTTTCGCCTATCGAATTTCTTAATAATAGTGTCCAATATGATTGACAAACCTACAATATGTGTCTCTCACACGCAAAAACGGACGATCACTGACCGTCCGTTGTAATGCACTGATATTTTATCTATTGCTATTTCCTGTTTTTATGTCTTTCCAATTTACTTGCGTACATTATCTTATCTGCCTGTGTAAACATATCTTCAAGCTCGTGGATATCTGTTATATGTTTACAAATACCGCCTATACTAACGCTGACCTCAAACTCGTTACCTGCAAACCTGTTATATACCCTAAGCCGGTCGTTGACCCTTGCAGAAAATCGTTCAGGATAGTTGTCGTTATAGTCGTTACAGCCTATCACCACAAACTCATCGCCGCCTACCCTTGCACATATCTCATAATTTTTTGTCGATGCCAAAACTGCGTCTGCGATCGCTTTTATTGCAATATCACCGCAGTTATGGCCAAAATTATCATTTATCTTTTTAAGGCAGTCCAGATCGCAGACAGCGATAAAAGCCTTATTTTTCGGATCTGACATTCTGTCAATAACAAACTGGATATTTTTCTCAATGCCTATTCTCGAATAAACACCTGTCATAGCGTCACGGACTGCAAGATTAGCTATGGAGTTTTGTATCCGCATTGATTCCAGAGCATTGCTTACATGATTTGTCCAATTACGATAAGTGATATCTATCGTTTTTATTTCGTCACCGTAAGACAACACAGCATAGCCATAGCACCGATCTATAAAATGTACCGGAGTTATAAAGAATGCACAAGGGCTTTCACGCTCTTCTTCCAGATCAGGAAATATCTCTTTGAGTTCAAAAGGATCATGGAGAGTTCTGCTTTTGCCGTCAACATTTCTTATATAAAGCACCATTTTTTCTGTATATTCCTTTGGAACAGCGGATATCTCACCGACTATCTCATGCTCTCCAAGGCAATCCTCATTAAGGCAGAGATAATACCTCTTCTGACCAATGATAAGATAGAGAAAATATTGTATCCTGGCCATCAGATCATCGGGATCTTTAGAGCAAGCCATTATATCGGTCATACTGCTGTCCAAAAAGTCATGATAATTCATCTTGTTCTGAGATGATAAAAGATCACGCTTTGTATAACTATAGTCCTCATGACAGCCGCAGGAAGCACCTATCTCCACCTTGCCGCCGTCCTCCATAAGGCCCTGCGGTTCAACGCCTTTGATCCTTGCCTCTATGGTCATTACGGCGTTCACACCAGTTTCAAAGATCGGCGGTGAGCACGAGGTTATAGCCGGCACGCAATGGATAGCCTCGTCTATTGCGTCATAACCTGCAACTATCATATCCTCAGGCACGCTCAAACCGTTTTTCTGATATTCATGAACAACGCCTATAGCCATATAATCTCCACAGCAAACGATAGCGTCAGGTTTTTTACGTCTGCCATAAATGATATTATTTGCCACCTCTGCCGCTTTATCATACCAGAAGCCTCCGTCAAAGCAGACAAAGTCCGGATCATACTCTATGCCATGCTTTTCAAGGGCACGCTTATATCCCGTAAGCCGTTCACGAGTGGTGGCAGTCTCCAGCGGACCGCTCAAAAAAAGTATCTTCCTGCATCCATGGACCTCGATAAGATGTTCTGTCAATTGCATAAAAGGTATTTCGTCTCGAGTATAAATACTTTCATAGTCCTTATAGCTTCCATCTATAAAAACCACAGGAACATGACATTTTTCATCTATATCCCTGCATATTTTGTCAAAAAGCCCAGGCATTTTTAATGTATCTGCCAGAACGATAACGCCATCGAGCTTATCATAATTTATAGCGTCATATATCTGCATTTCTCCAACAGACACTGCTTTTAAGAATGACTCTTTGACAAAGCTTGTGAAGATAAGCACATCATAGTCAAGCTGAAAAGCCTTTGTCATTACGCCTTTCAGCAATCTTTCCTGATAATAGCTTTCTGCCTCAGACAATATCACTCCAATGCGTTTTCTTCCCAAAATGTCTCACCTTCTCCATAATGTCGCATTTAGACGCACTGCACCCTACCTTTGTTCAGATATTATACCACGTTTGGTTTGATTTGTCAAAGTTGTTTTGTGAATTTTCGTAAATATTTTAACGACTTTTTTATTTTTGTGATAAAATTATTAAGCTATTTTCAATATTACCAATACCATTTGTTTAATTAAATTTGTTGCAAATAAACTAAACAATTCACTTAATCGATTTCCAAATTGCGAAAATTTTCGGTAGCATGTTCATATAGACAACAAAATAAAAACTTTCAAGAATATTGTTAATAAATAAAACATCACAGAGAGATCTTTTTTACACGGTAATATTGAGCAAGAAAAGAACAAAAAAATTTCAAAAATATCTTGACAAGTAGAAGATCATATGGTATAATATTAAAGTCGCTTGGATAGTGTGACACATATAAAAAAATGATAAACTGGAGAAGTCGCCTAGCCCGGTTTATGGCGCACGACTGGAACTCGTGTATGGGTTAATAGCTCATCGAGGGTTCGAATCCCTCCTTCTCCGCCAAAAAATCTCGTAAACACGTTGTTTGCGAGACTTTTTATTATATGCAGAAGATAGGATAAAATACTCTGGAAAAATCGAATTGGCGACGGAAAGGCGACGTAATAGGATAAATAAAATATAGGCAGGATACACTAAAATACGGTAGGAAGTAAAATACTCCCTGCCGTATTTCGTTTTTAGGCTGAAATATCAAGAACATAACACGATTGTCATAGCAGAAATGCGGCGATTTTGTCAAATCGCCGCATTTGCTCTATGCTGCTCGTCCAAATTGGACTCGCAGAGGAATATGGAAAGGAGCAGCCTTGTCAAGCAAGTCTGCTCCACTCGTACAAGCAGTCCAACGTGACCGTTGAACTGCTCACCGAGATGTTCTATCTACTGAATGTAATTCTTTATATAGTTGCTTATTAAAAAAGTGAGGAAAAAAGGAATTTGGGAATTCAATCATCTACATCACAACGTTCATCTAAATTTTCAAAAAAGCACTTTACAATATTCTGAGCAGACTCAATCTCCTTAGTCGAACGTCCCTGCATAAGTTTCTTCCATTCATTAAAAAGAACAAGCTCATTCTTTGGCAATTCGCCAAACAGCAAATGGTCTGAACTCACTTGTAATATCTCTGCAATTCTTATAACAACGTCAGTACTTGGATTTCTTTTGTCCAACTCAATCAGTGCCATATAGCTTTCACTTATAAAAGCACGTTCGGCAAGCTGAGCTTGTGTAAGACCTGCCTGCTTTCGAGCATTTCGTATTCTGCTTCCTATACTATCCATATATGCACCACCTATCTACTATATATAATTTTAACATTATTTCTTGAAGTATTTCTTTTCTTATAGTAATATTGTACTTGACAAATAGTAATGTTTGTGATATACTTACAGTAATAACAAGGAAAGAAGGTGCTATAAATGGATTTTCTTGAAGAATTAGCAGAAGCCGCTGTATTTGCAATTTTGTTAATTGAAAATGAAATCGACAACTAATTCACCAATCAAGCTGTCTATGAGTAACATTGGAACGACTATTGCATAAAAAAACGAACTAGTTTTACTTAAACATAGACAATGCAATGTTTATTATCACTTTTCAATGGATAGCAGAAAAGAAAGTAGAGGTTGATAACAATGACACGATTTGACAATGCAATAATAGGCAATGACCACCCATATTCCGACACACCTAAAGGAAAGAGTAAAGGCAAAGGAACTCCTTTTCCAAAGCCCCAGAAGCCAAAGGGTAAATAAAGAAGAGGTGCTTGTTATGAAATATAATGGTCCAGAATACGAAGACGATAATGATTACTACAACGATTCGAATTTTGCTGACAATGAATACTTAGAAGATTACCTAAGTTCAGAAGCAAGAGATGAAGGTGTTTCATTTTCTGATTATGAGTACAACAGAAGAGTTGATGACTATGGCTGGTCATCAGATGATGTAGACAACGGCGATGATGATTAAATAACAAAGATTTCCCTATCTTACAGCAATGTGAGATAGGGATTTTTTATTTAGGAGCAAACATATGACAATACTAACAAAAATCAATCAAATAGATAATATCGACACAATAACAGACAAACTAAAAGCAGATATATCTCAGTCAATATCAATTCTGAATACAGCATACGGAGTTGACAGAGATGTATATAACGATCTCGGCGGCTTCTGCTGCATAGTCTCAAATGAAGATGATATAAAACTTCTGCTTGATAGGTGGAACGTTGACATACTCAACGATATAAGTGAAGTGACCTTGGAAATAGACGGATACATAAAAAAGCTTTTCATCATAAGTTCCGACTATGCCATTGTTGCATACATAAAAGCAAGCTTGATAGACCAACTCAGATAAATAATGAGCTGGTCTTTTTCTTTGAAGGGAGGTTTTTCTAATGGGCTATTTTGTGGCAGGCTTTTTCGCTACTCTCACAGTTCTTGTTGTTGTCGATACAGTACTGTAAAAAATTTTTCATTGCGATTGGAGGTGAGATAATGATACTTGGACTTATAAGCACCATTGCTGCAACTGAAAGCGTTGCAATGCTCATAGAAGGTTCTGCACTTGCAATAACTACATTCTATGCTGCCAAAAAGGGCAAATCAGTAAGAAGAAAATAAATCCAAAACATAGGGGCTTGCTTATGTGAGCCCCTTTATATGTTCCGAAAAGAGGTATACAGATGATAACAGAGAATAGTAAAATCGAGAATACTGTAATATTCTCAGATGATAATACACATAGATATTTACTATCAAGAATATGGAACACTTCAAAGGAAGTCCCGTTGTTCATAACTAAAACAGCAGGACAAGCTAATGGAGTTTTGCTAGACTTAACTACAAATATAATCTCATCAAATTTGTATAAGCTTGGCTATGGCGGTTTCTATGCGGTCAACCTATGCTCTGCCATGGATAGTAAAGCCGAACAACTCTATGATAAAGATACAGACGTAATAATCAAGAAATATTTGAAGTCTGTCAATGAAGTGATTATTGCTTGGGGAACACTAACCAACAAGACTTTGAAAAAGCGAGAAGAGAATGTTCTTGATATACTTCACAAGTCCAGTAAAAAATTGTTGTGCGTAACTGATAATCTAGGACATATGAACGTACACCCTTTGACCCCTTCAGTAAGAAAAAATTTCTATATTGCTGAGTTCAAATAATCTACTACATACAGTTGTTCTTTTCTGCTGAGTCCGTGGCGAGTTTTTCAAAACTTGCCGCAACTACTCAGCAGAATTTTTTTGAATCATAAAGATAGAACTTTCCTATGCGGCAAGTGGGGAAAAACGAGCTTTGAGGACTCAGCAGAGCAAAATTACATCTCCTTGATACAAAAAGTTTCTTTTTCAAGTTTGCAAAAGAACAATACTATATGGACTAAAAATCCAATTTTTTGAGAAAGGAGGTGGATATTTTATGGACTCGTATAAAATTGAAAGGATAACTCAAGAGGAATACAATTCCTACCAAGAGCACTCTTTCTTTCCTGCCATAATTGAAAATGACTCCTTGTGGCTTGTAAAAAGGTCTGATAAAGACAACAGCCGTTATATAAAGATCTGGATATCCGTACAGCTTGAAGTAACACAATACTTAAAAGACGAGGATACCAATGAAAAGTTTCTTAATATAACAGCTAAAACACCATTCGGCTTAGAAGAGGAAGTAATATCTGCAGACTGTCTGAATAAAAAAGATATTACCGAACTTCAAAAGAAGTGGTTCTTCAATGAAGCATATTCAGACATCCTGATAAGATATCTGATACAAGCTTCTGAACAAGCTCCCCGTGTAATACTCTACAAGAGCATAGGCTGGTTTCAATATAAGAATAACCTCTATTTTAGAACAAATAGGGTTCTTCATAACAAGGAACTTGCAAGCCAATTTCAATATGCAGGAGATTTGAAACTTGACAATAAAATATCCTCAAAATCAATCTACCTGAACGCACTAAATAATTTGCTTACGACAGACGGAAGTATGTTCGCAGTAGTCGCAGGTCTATCATCAGCTCTCTTGAGCTACTTAAAGCTCACATACTCAATGGAGAACATCTTGATACACATCTATGGAGACAGTTCAAGCGGAAAAAGCACCTTTTTGAAACTTGCACTTTCAATGTGGGGCAATCCAAACGAGCCACCGCTCTTCAACGAGTGGAACTCGACAACGAACGCCATATATGCTGCATTGTCCAACAATCAAGGCATAACAGTTGGCTTTGATGAAGCAAGCTGCTCCGCACTCGACTATTCCACGCTGATATACAACCTCTCACACGGAAGAGACAAGGCAAGGTGCAACAAAGACTCAAGTCTGAGAGAGTCCAAGACGTGGTCAACAACGATCATCTCAACGGCAGAGGAATCTCTGCTCACGAAAACCAAAAAGAACAATGGGATTCGTGCGAGATGTTTGGAGTTCGACAACTTGCACATAACTCAGAGTGCTGAACACGCAGAGAAAATCGACAGACTCATCTCACATAAAAATGGGATAGTAGGAGAAGATTTTGTAAGCTATCTTTATAGTAAACAACCTCGTATCGTGTTCAATGACTTCAAGCTATGTCAAAAATATTTGTCGAGGAAACTTCAAGACAAAGCTTGTCAGATAACAGACAGAGTAATAAAGCACTATGCTGTTCTTCTGCAAACGGCTCTATATGCATTGAGAATAGGTATGTATATTGATACTCGTTCAATAGTCAATGTTCTTATGAAACAGCACGAATACTTGCGTGATGAAACCAAGACAGCTGAAAGCCTGCACAATGCGATATGTGAGTACATAGTCACACATAAAAAGCTATTTCCAGAAGCAGAGGAATTAAGATACGACAAATCTAGTCCTTGCGAGAGTATAACGACTGAAACATCAGTACTCTTAATTGAATCTGTCTTGCAAAAAATAATCTATGCAAATAACTTCACCGATATGAAAATGGCTGTAAAGTGGCTGTGCAAAGAAGGCTATCTTAAAAAGCAGTCTGGAAAGTACTATCTGAAAAGAACAATATCAGGTGTCTCCGTAAAAGTATACGAGATATTGCAAATTGATGACAATCCCGAACCTAAAATAAGAGAACCACCTAAGTTTCCAGGAAGAAGAGTACAAAAAAAGAATGAAATCAACGAAACAAAAAATTTGAAAGGAAATGAATAATAATGGTTATACCAAACAAAGATAATCTTACAGTAATTGACTCATCAAACAATAGCTCGCACGGTAAAGGTACATACAGTATATCTATCGTGAACACAAAGACTAATGGCAGAAGGATAAAGCTTTCCCCTGCACTTTGGCAGGCACTTGAATGTCCAACGAACATTAACATTCTGATAGATGACAAGAACGCTTATTTTGTTCCAGATGAGAATGGAATAAAAATATGTGACGGAGGTATTATATACAATACAAATTCAGTCCTCACAATAACAGAAAAGTTCAAGATCGACTACTCAGGAGTTTCCTCAAGGAGCTTTTCGGCAAAATTGGAAACTGATGATAACACGAACGAGAAGTTTGCTTATGTGAACTTCATAGCCTAACTTCAAAATTCAAAGGGCAGAATTTTTGATTCTACCCTTTGCCTAAAAATCACTTGCTAAAAACGTAGTAAAAACTCTTTCAGATATATATTATAATATTGCGTGGTGAAAGACGTACTACTTTATATAAAAGGAGCAAATTATTATGACGAACAAAATTGAAAATCTATGTGATATACTCACACCTCAAGAAATCTCAGAGTTCTTAGGTATTTCCTATAACTCATCCCTCAAACTTATAAAATATAATATGATCTATTTAAAACTAGGCTCTAGATACAGAGTCACAAAGGAGAACTTCCTCAAATTTCTACAAACATCAACACCGTCACAGGCAACAATCAATAAATAACAAACATAAATAAAGACTATTCCGACCTAAGCAAAATCATTTTGCTTGGGTCGTTTTCAATTATAATGAGGTGACAATCAATGAGTATAAGAACAAGAAGAAACAAAGAAGGAAAAATAACTGGCTATCAAGCAGTAGTTGAGAGAGGTGAGAGTTTCACAGGCAAAAGACTAAGAGACACCAAAACATTCAAGACGAAGAAAGAAGCCGAAGCCTACATCAATCAGACAAAGAGCCACATACTCAACGGCACATACATAGAGCCTAATAAAATGACTGTCTCACAGGCACTTGACGAGTGGCTCGAAACACAAGTCAAACCTACACTAGCCCCTGCAACAGTAAAATCGTATCAATATAATATCAAAAATCACATTCGTCCAGCATTGGGAAATATTCAGCTCCAAAAGCTCACAGCAATGCAGATACAGATTTTTTTGAATGCTCTTGATAAGGAGAAGAACTTGTCTCATAGGTCTATGAAGTATATTTGCGATAACCTGCATAGCTGTTTGAAATATTTCACTTTCAAGAAAATGCTGTCAACAAACGAGTGCGATTTTGTTAAAGTACCTAAAAAGAAGCAAAAGCCTATAAGCAGTTTCTATTCCATAGATGAGATAAAAACGCTTATGCAGGCTGTTCAGAACGATAGATTAAGACCAGTTGTCTATCTAGGCTTAATGTCACTCAGACGTTCTGAAATGTGTGCTTTGACTTGGAGCGATATTGACTTTCAAAACAATGTGATCTCGGTGAATAAAAATCTTGTTTACATAAATGGAGAGTATATAATCGGAGACTGTAAAACAGAATCATCAAAAAGGCAAATACAAGTACCACCCACAATAATAAATCTACTGGGCGAATACAGAAGATACCAAATCAAAGAGAGAATGTATTGCAAAGAGGAATATATAGACAGAGATCTGATAGTCTGCAAATATAATGGCGACTATTTGAATCCTGCCACACTTTCAGCAAAATTTTCACAGCTATTAAAGAAACATAATCTAAGACATATTCGTCTGCACGACCTAAGACATTCCTATTGCTCAATACTCTTGAACGACCTGAATATTCCAGTCACAATAGTGTCTAAAAGTGCAGGACACGCTAACACACAAGTAACGCTGAACACATATTCTCATGTTGATTCAAAAATGCAGAAGAAATCTGCTGACGCACTTGAAGAGAACGTATTTTCAGACATAAATAAAAAGCTAGGCTAATAACAAAGGAACAGTCCACAATGAACTGTTCCTTTTTCTAACTCTTAAAAATGCTTATGTAATTCGTTCGACCATTGACGATTCTGTAAATCAGAACATTGTTCACAGTTGTCTGAACCTTATAAAGAATGATATAATCTTCTGCAACAAGCTTTCGCAGACCTTTCTTTGAAAGAAATTCATCATTAATAAGAGGTGCAATAAAAGGCTGTGTAGAAAGATTGCTGATAGATTGGTCTATCATCTTCATAATACGAGTAGCCGCTTGTGGAGCGTACAATTCACTTGCAATGTAGGAAAAAATCCTATCAAGGTCTTTCCTTGCGTGGGCGGTGAACTTAATGCTGTATATATCAGTAGCCATATTTTGCCCTCATTTCAGAAAGGACTTCCTCACCGTCAAATACATTGCCCTCTTCTACATCCTGTTCGGCTTCTGCAATGAGCTGATAGAGATGAATTTGCTCAATAAGTTTGTCATAAGCTTGATTGGACATAACTACCATATCACTATAACCATTCTTAGTGATAAAAACAGGTTCGTCAGTACTGTGACAAAGCTCAGATATTCCGCTTGTGTTTTTCAAATCTTTGATAGGAATGATTTTTGGCATATATGACATCTCCTTACATCTTACTATGGCTTAATTATACCATAATAATTTCAAAAAGTCAAGTTCTGCTGTGCGACCTGCGGCGACGGAATAAAATAAATTCTGAATCAGAACGATCAAGACACCATAAGAACACAAAAAATAATTGACAGACAACATTAAATAAGGTAAAATAAATCTAAATAATAATAAAACATCTTCAAACTGCTGTCGAGCGACTGGAACTCGTGTATGGGTTAATAGCTCATCGAGGGTTCGAATCCCTCCTTCTCCGCCAAAAAATCTCGTAAACACGTTGTTTGCGAGATTTTTTTTATTTTCTAAAGATATGACACGCAAAAAAACTTAATAAAGCAAAAAAATCGGACAGCCCGAAGACTGTCCGATTGAATGTTTTTGCGATTATTTTATGGTCGTGATGTCGCTTCCGAACCAAGTTGTTGATATCTCAGCAAGCTTGCCGTCCTGCTTCATTTCGTGAAGGATCTCCTCGATCTTGTCGCAAAGTGCCTGATCGCCAAGTCTGAAGCCGATAGCGTACTCCTCTGGGTCAAGGCCGTCAGGAAGCACCTTGTAATCCTTGCCTGATGTGGATATCTCGTAGTTTGCAACTACTGAGTCAAGGAACGCTGCGTCTACCATGTTAAGCTCCAACTGCTGGAGGGCTTCAACATTTGTTGCAAGCTCTGTTGTTGTCGCACCATTTGCTACAACGTCAGATGCAAGAAGTGTTTCCTGTGCTGTTGAGCCGTTCTGTACGGCAATGTTCTTGCCTGCAAGATCAGCCTGTGAAGCAACGTCGCTTGAGCCGTTTACAACGAACACCATTTCATTCTTCATGTAAGGCTCGCTCATGAGCATTACTTTTTTTCTCTCGTCGCTGACAGAAAGGCCGTTCCAGATACAATCTATTGTGCCTGCATTAAGATCCTGCTCCTTTGTATCCCAGTTTACAGAGTAAGTTTCAAGCTCTACACCAAGTCTTGAGCAAACTTCCTTTGCAACGTCGATATCAAAGCCTACGATGTTGTCGTTCTCGTCTGTGTAGCCCATTGGCTTGAATGTTGGGTCAAGACCAAGCACAAGCTTGCCTGAATCAAGAACTTTCTGAAGTGAGTTATCCTCGCCTGTTGCAGCGGCTGTGCTGTTTGTGCCTGCTGCTGATGAAGAATCAGATGTGCTTCCGCAGCCCACAGCCAAAAGCATCATGGCAGCAGCGGAAAGTGATGCGATAGTCTTAAAAATAGATCTTTTCATTATTAACTTCCTTTCGGGTATCGTCAAAATACCATTTCATACGTTTTAACACTTTAATATAATAACATATTATAACGTCACTGTCAATTATCATTATTGCCCAAACCTTTGCAGGCTGTGGGTGCTTTTTCATAGAAAATGACCGCAGATAGGCGAAAATCAGCACTTACCAAGCTTTTTCGCTCTTTCCATAAATCTTGCATACTTGCCTATTACCGCTTCTCCCTGTGTGATACCTGCATTTTTCAGTATCTCCAAAGGCTTTTCGGGATAGTCTGCTGTATATTCAAGCTCCAACTCATAGTCTGTCAAGCCGAGATATTCGCTTTTGTCAAGGCATATCTCAACATGGTCGAAATCGGTGCAGAGCTTGCGCTGAGTATGCAAAGAGCCTGCAAGGTCAGCGGCAGGGAAATCTCTCCCCACAAGCTGTGAAAGCTCCTGTGCGGTGAGCTTTTCTGGCAGGCTGTCAAGCTGTTGTTCATACTCTTTTTTCACATGAAGTGCACCGTTTTCGGAGATATGTGCTTTAAGCTGTAAAAAATATTTTTCGCCTATCTGCCTGACACGGATACTTGTCATGCCTGAATCTCTTTGTGGGATATAATAAAAATTGGTCTGCTCGATTATTTTGTTCCACTGAAAAAGCTTTTCAGCGGTGTTATATTGTTCTTTTGTGAGAGAAATTTTTATCTCACGCTCTATATTTTCGCTCATGATATCCTCCTGCTTTAATACTTTATTATATTATAACAATATCACAATATAATGTCAACATGAATATGGTTGACAAAATCCCATAAAAATAGTAGAATTTAAGTATATGATTTTAAGGAGAGTTTGAGATGTCAAGAATATTGACGCCACAGCAGAAGATAGAGCGGAGCATCGTTACTGATTTTCGCAGAGATATATGGAACAAGTTCGTTATGGGATATGAACGTTACGATATGATAAAGCCCGGCGACAAAATAGCGGTGTGCATATCAGGCGGCAAGGACTCAATGCTTCTTGCTAAGTGTATGCAGCATTTGCAGAAATATCAGGGAATGGATATCGGGCTGGAGTTTATTGTGATGAACCCCGGTTACAGCGACGCCAACAGGCAGAGGATAATCGACAATGCGGCACTTATGGGCATACCCATAAAAATGTTTGAAACAAAGGTCTTTGATATTGCATACAACACAAAACGCAACCCATGCTATCTTTGTGCAAGAATGAGACGTGGCTGGCTTTACAAATTTGCGCAGGATCTTGGGTGCAACAAGATAGCTTTGGGACATCATTTTGATGATGTTATAGAAACCATACTCATGAGCATGGTATACGGAGGACAGATTCAGACTATGATGCCGAAGCTACACTCGAGGAACTACGCAGGCATGGAGCTTATCAGACCCCTGTACATGGTGAAAGAGGCGGACATTATCCGCTGGGTGGAGCAGAACGATCTGCATTTTATCCGCTGTGCCTGCCGTTTCACTGAGAGCTACGAGGGGTCAGAGAAAAAGGGTGAGGTATCAAAGCGGCAAGAAATGAAGGAGCTTATAGCAAAGTTTCGTGCCACCAATCCCAACATTGAAAACAATATTTTCAAGAGCGTTTATAACGTCAATCTGCGCACTGTGATACAATACGAATGCAAGGGCAAGAAGTACAATTTTATGGACACATATGATGATTACGACCCAAGCGTTCAGGCAGATGACGATGATGATGAGGGAATAGAGTAAAAAACTTGTGAAAAGGGCTTGACAAAGCGGCAGAGATAGTGTATAATATATTACTGTAATTGGTTTGCTGCTATGGCTCAGTAGGTAGAGCACGTCCTTGGTAAGGACGAGGTCACCGGTTCAAGCCCGGTTAGCAGCTCCAGCAAGACAGCTATTAAATTGCGTAAATGCGTGGTTTGATAGCTGTTTTTGTTTTGTGTGATGTTTTGTGATATTCCTTGAAAATTTGCAGTAAGGGACTATGTAGTGGAACATAGATTATGATGTCAAAACCTTTATTGTGTACGCAAAAACAGCCGCCTCAGACCCATAAAAGTCCGAGACGGCTGGTTTTAATTATTTTTTTGAAGACTCTACGGCATACTAATATAAAGCCTTTCACTAAAGAAATAATTCTTGCTATATTGGCTTTATTCCAGATGGCGTTGTTTTATTTTCAAACTCGTTTATGTAGTAAGCAAGGATCTTCATTCTGTTTTCAACTCTCTTGTAAGAATGACCTCCTTTTGATATAAGAGCAAGGAGTCTATGTTCTTCAATAACTTCTGGAGAATAACCATTAAAAGTTTTTTCCACTTCACCTGCCTTAGCTGAGCTAAACGCTGATAATTTAGTATTAATGGCACCAAGAGCTAAAAGTTTATTTTCCATATCTTTTGTATAATCCACAAGTCCTAATGCAGCAGTCAGCATAAAAAATTTCAAACACCTCATATTTGCCTTTATCAAATTATGCGGAAGGTTGCTATTATTAGTAATATCATTGATTTGAGAAATCAACAATTCACACTTGCTTTTAGCAGAGCTAGACAATTCTTCACAATCCGATGCGTATTGCAAAACAGCCTTATCAAGGACTCCAAAATTTATTTTTCCATCTAATAAGCCTAACATGCTATAAAATGTTCTATCGAACTGTTTGCGTCCATTATTAAAACTGAATATGCCGAAAAATCTGTTCCTATCGCTTATCCTATCCAAATATGCTTCCAACGATGTGCTAGGTAGCGAATTAATAATTTCTCCAGCTCTTAAACGCTCCTGATTTTGCAAATATCTAAAGTATTCTGTTATTTCCTCATCGGTTGAGTTAGTTATGTTTGTGATTGAAATATTAAAAGAGAATATATTTTCCTTAATTTCATCAGGCAACTGACTAAATTTAAGAATCACTTTGCCCCTGTTGCTCAACTTTCGTCTTAATTTATCCACTTCATTTACGGACTCTGAATCTGAATCAACATAATCAATTATGTACTCAATAATGTCTTTTGCACATTCACCTTGTATGGAATGTTGACCAGTAACAAAATTATATATAGTTGTAAGACGCTGCTGACCATCAACAACCTCTTGCATTGCACCCTTTGCATTTTTGTCTGTTCTAACTCTCAAACTAATGTTTCCAATAGGATAACCCTTTATGATACTATAAAGAAGTTTATCCTGGAACTCAGGGCCCCAAATATATCCTCTTTGATATGAAGGCTGCAAGTCAATTCCGTCACGTTTGTTAACGTTCTTAATTTGGTTAATAATTGTTTGGATTGGCCTTGAATCATAAGAAAATGCCATTATGTTTGTCATAATACTCACGCTCCTTTAAACTAATTATATCATAAAGCTGCAACATTGTCAATAGACTCTATTTAATTTATTCGACTTTATTTTCAAATATCGCAAAATAATAATTAGTCTTATTACATGTGCAAACAAAATCAGCCGACAAGGAATAACCCCTGTCGGCTGTCTTACTACCTACTTTATCTTCTTTGTAATCTCATCGCCAAGCCGTTTGATGAAGTTCACGCCTGCAATGCCATTCTCGCTGTATCCCCACTTTTTCAGCAGAGTATTAACTGCCTTTACAGTACCTTTTCCATATGTACCGTTCTTATCCATACCTACGTTGTGAAGCTTGACCGCCTTTGCAATAAGCAGCAGCTCCTTGAGCGCAAGCACACCGTTTGTTTTGTTGCCCTGCTTATAGCCTGTCTTGTCAAGCACTTTTGCACTTATCTTTCTCTGGTTCTTTGGTCTCAGGAAGCCTGCAATGTGGTCGTAAGTATGCTTGACCTTAGTGCAGGCTTTTCCGCTCCAGTTCTGGTCATACGAATAAAAATAATTCGTGTTGCCCTCACCCGTGCAGATTGCTATGTGACCCCAGCCGCCATTCAACGTGCCTGACCATATCGCTACATCACCCTTTTTCGGCACGAAACTTGGTGTGTTCTTTACCTTTGTGAAATTCGCTTTCAGCCAATTGTTCTTATCGAATAAATCCCAAAAATGGTGTGCGTCATACCAGAAATTCTTGATACCTGAGCCGAAGACCTCGTTGAAATATGCCGTTGCAAGGTCTACACACTGTTTGCCTGCTGCACCGTCATAGTTAACAGCTACACCATTGTGCTTCTTGATAAACTCATCATATGTCATTTTCTATTCCTCACTTTCGTTTGTATCCACTTTGTTTTCAACTGTGATTTTAAGTTTGTGTACTATCTTCACCAAGAATGACGGCAATGGTATACCTATCACCGCAAGATTTTCCAAGATAGAAATACACTCGTTGATTATAAACCATATCGTCACGATAAGACCAAAGTAAAAGCTGACGTTTACTTCAATGCCTATCTGTGAAAGTCCTGAGATAAAGAGCCAATCAAGCACGCCTGACACCGCCACCACAAATATGTAGCCGACCTTTTTGAAAAGCCCTTTAAGACCGACACGGCTTGACAACTCGCCCCTATTCCATGCTTTCCACATACCTGTAATGTAGTCAATGATCATCACAAGCACCAGAATGACTATAGGTATCGCCATAACACGGAAATACGCTGACAGCCCTGCGGCTATTGCTGATATGATTATTTTTGTTGTGTTTTCTTTCATTACTGTTCCTCACTTTCGTATGTTTGTCCCGTGATCTCTTCGTACTCCTCCGCCGTTATCCACTTGCCGACGGCGGTGTGCACCATAGCAACCGACCACAAACGGCTGTCATAGTATCTCTTGACCTTTGTATAGTTTTTACTCATCGCTGCCCACCTCATTCAGCTCTACGCCACTGAGCATAGCCAGAAAATCAACGTTTGCCTTTATCCTGTCTATCTCAGTGACCTTTGGTTTGTTGAAATTATCTTCCGTCAGCCCCATGCTCTCAACCATAGATTTTTCTAAATCCGTCATGTTGTGCCTCCCACTTCACTCAGTTTCACGATATACTCTTCTTCCGACGGCACTGGTATATGGTAATTATCGTTGCCGTTTTTGAACGTCACTGAACCGCCTGATTCAACTTCTACGTTTCGCAGAAAGTCGTCTGGTATTAGGGTTGAAATATCCGTGATTATAGGGTTCGCTAGTTCGTAGTATAGGATTACACCCTGCATTGCCTGTTTAAATGTGGCGGCATCGGTGTAGGCGGTGTCTCGCACACGCACCGTTGTGTTCTCCAAAACATATAATCCAGATGCGCTATCAGTAACGCCAATCTTAACATACTGACACTTCGGGCACAGAAAATTTGATGTGCCACCACGAATGTCAGATACTGCATTCAAATAGAAAAATGGGGTGTAGTCACCGTCTTTGTACATCAGCCAGTTTTTCGTCCCCAAATCAAGGCTGCCGACACATTGAACGTATTTTTTATTTTCATAATCAATGTAGTTTCGTGCCGTTCCTGCACTCCAGCCGTAGCCAGGCAGTGCCTTGATAGCTTCTGGTATCTGGTAAACGTTGCTGTGGTAGGGGGCATAGGCGGTTGATACATCTGCTGGGACTACTGATATATCATATAGCCCAATATTTGCTAAATTGTTAGCCCTGCGAATCACGGCAACGCTGTATCGGGTATCAGGCGGAACAGATATAGTTCCACCAGCCTCAACCGTGAGGATACTACCGCTTGACAGCCAATTTCCGTTAGCATCATAAAACGCAAATCCCAAACACCCACTGCAACTTGGATATCGTTTAAAACCAACTTTATACATTTTGCCAGCGACTAATGCAATTCCTATACCTAGTCCATAGCCAGCATCAAAAACGGTGCTATCACTTGAATGAAACGATGAAATACCTATTTCACTACGGTCAATGGTAGCTTTTTTGTAGTAATTATTAGCCGACATTGCATAGACTAACTCTCCTGGTTTTATTATTCGCTTGGCAGTATTTTCAAAAACATAGTCTATATTTGCCAATGGCAAATCTGGCGTCAGTAAAAGCAGATTTGCTCCCTGCTCCACAACGCTCTCTGTGCCAGCGCTGACAATTTCCCCTGCGTTGTATGGATAATAGTCCGCAGGGAACATTTTCTCAAATTCTTCCACAGTTGTGGGCTCGTTTCCCGAACCGAACATGAGGGTGAGGTCTATCAGCATGACGGAAAATTTGAGTTTGTTGAAAACTGTGTCTTTATCGGAATATATAGCCGACAACCAGTTGCTATCCCAATGTTTATCCGACATTTCAAATATGAACGATTTTCCAACAATCTGTTTTTGGATTGCAGTTCCGATTGTGCATCCATTCGCAGGATTAACGGTTCCTGAGATAATTTTTGAACAAAACAAATATTTGTGTCCGTTAGTTGGCGAAAATTCGTCCAATTTCAAACCCCACCATCCCTTCGCAGTTATAGCATTGGTTGCCGTTCCGTCCAGAACTGAATAATTTCCGTCCGTTGACGTTGTAATTCCATTTCTGGAATCGAATGGTTTGTTTTTCGCAAACTGATTCCACACGATAGACCTACCGCCGATATTTTTAACCGACATCAGCTTCGCCCCTGTCGGCACTGCTTTCTGATATGCCGTATCACTGTAAGTTTCAAACTGATGTGTCACACCATTGCCCATGTCATACAGTGCATTTACCCTACGTTGTAACTCTTTGTCCGTTAGTTTTACACGTCCTATATCAGCTGTATTCTCAGCTATCTTTCCGACCGCTGTTACATAGTCCTCAGGCAGACTATCCGCTATGGCTTGTGCTGTCTGTGCGGCAGTTTCGGCGGCAGTTCTGCCCTCTGCGACCTTAGCGGCATGGTCTGCCACTGTAGCCTTGTCGGCTGTGACCTGTGCCGCCAGTTTCTGCACTGCCTGTTTGTCAGCCGTAGTGCTGTCAGCGCAGGTCTTGGCGGTTTTAGCGTAGCCTGCCGTTATGTTCTTGTCGGCTTCGGTTTGCTGTGCCGATGCAGATGCTTGGGCTGCTGATACCTTGGCACTATTTTGTGATTTAACTGCCTCAGCACGTGCGTTTTCTGCACCCTGCCTTGCGGTTTCTGACTGCGTTGCAGACGTTTCAGCAGATGCCTTTGCTGTTTCCGCACGGCTTGCCGCCTGTTCTGCGGTATCGGCTGATTTCTCTGCGGCTGTGGCAGATTTTTTTGCGTTCTCTGCCGCCGTAGTTGCCGTGTCTGCGGCGGTGACGGCTGTCTGCATATCTGCGTGCGCCTGTCTGCCTATGGCATCTATGCGGTCTAGTGCGTCCATAGCCACATCTGGCGATGGTACTGCATTATCTCCTATAGCCGTACCTATTCTCAGACGGAATATGCGTGATTTTTTAACTAAAATATACTCGTCGCCTGACAGCTTCTTCGCCGCTATCTGACACGATACTGTCTGTGCTGACCGCAAGATATCTGCGGTTGGCGTCCATGTGCCCTCTGAGATATCCACATCATAGACAGTGCCATCGCCATAGTCTATCGTTAACACATAGCGGTCTGCACCGTCTATCTCCATGCCCTCGACCGACACTGGTCTAGCATTTGTTTCACCGACGTAGCCAAGCAGGGCTGTGCTTAGTGTTACGTCATAGTCTGAATTTAATGTTATCGTCATTTAATCACCCCTCTTTACTCTATTGCAATATAATCAACATAGTATGTTCCTGTTGGCACGTTTTCCAATGTTGGCCCGTTATTAGCTCCCATGCAGACACTCATATAGTATGACGTTCCTGACCCATAAACGTGGGTGCAGTAGTTCTGATATGGTGTTGGTGTGTCTGTCTGCCGTAGCGTTGCTATAACCTGCTTAGGCGCAAAAGTCAGTCCAAGCGGTATCCGCATTAGCGCATTTGCTCCCGTCATCTTGTGTTCCACAGTGCCATAGTGTATCTTGCCGGCTCGGCTCAGTATCTCATCGATTTCCTCGCCTGCGTGTTGCATAGGATAGTCATTTTCAGTGATATCCTGCGCCAATGTGAAATTTTCATCAGCCATTATCTCGCCCCCTTAAAGCTGTTCTTCTACCGACAAACCTACCGCCGAAATATCAGCACTCAGTCCGCCGTCAAAGGTAAATCCTAAATTCGTTATTGGTATATCATAGCTGTCTACGCCGTTGATGTAGGTCACCACGTCACCTATGTCGAAACGTGGATCACCAAGTCTGTGGTACAGCTCAGTGGTGTACCACGAAAATCCGCCTATCCTGCGCCACAGAGATTGTAGCAAAGACTCTGTCATGTACGGATTTTCAAACTCTAGCACACGTCCTTGTCTTGTATCTGTCACGCCAAGCGACAGCGTTACATCTTCACCGACTTTGCAGATAATGCCCACGATAACGTTTTGTCGTTCGCTAAGAGTAGGCAGGTCTATCGTATTGTTGTCCAATGTTTTCACGCTCTTGCCATACCACTTTCGGACGTACTTTCCGTACCTGTCAACATACCCAAACTCGCCCTGAGCAGAAGCCAGATAGGACAACATTTGGCGCATGGTCACGTCTTTCGGTACTGAGCTGACCTTGAAGTAAAAGTATTTTGAGTACAGCACCTTGCCGTTCTTATCTATCAACCTTCTGCCGTTCTTGTCACGCAGTAGTCGCACCTCTGTGTAGTCATTGCCGTTCTGCAATCCTAATTGTCTGCAAATGTCGTCTTCGACGGCTTTATTCCAGTTTGGCATAGGGATATGCGGTACATATGGCTTGTCCGAGAAGTACAGCCTGTCCGCCATTGTCAGCTGGACACTGCCGCCCGACTTTTTCGACTTCACACAGGTGAAACGTCCCATTGGTATCTTTTCGTCATTTGTATCAGATGAAGTTGCGTCCTTTGTATACAAACTGAAAACATACTCATTTCCAAGATACTTAGTTCCGTCGTCAACCAGTTCCGCCGTCACACTTTGAGAACAGACAGCTCCAAGCTCTATATCATCACTCAGAGAGGTTGCTTGAATGTCCGTCTGAACGTTCTGAATGCCGTCATATGCCACAGGTTCTCCGCTCTGAGCGTCCTCTATCCACATACCCCACAAGGCTTTGTAACTCTCTATCCTGCTTGTTATCTCATTGCTTGCTATGGTGTACATATGCCCTCCTAACGTTCTGCGAATGTGACAGTACAGTTCTTGTAATACTCACCACCGTCAAGTCTGACAAGCCCCTGCGGTACATAGTCGCTTGCGTTGGCAGATATAGAATAATACTTGCCGTTGTGCCAGAACTCCAGTTCTGCAAAGTCGGGTCCGTCCTCGATGAGGGATTGTATCTCGGCTGAATCTGCGACAGGAAGCATTGTCCACTTGCAAGGCAGTTTGTATTTGCAGAACTTTCTTGCACCCACAAACAGACCTGTTGTATTCACTCGTCCTGAACCTGCCGTCCATTCGTAACAGTTTACAGGGCTCCAGCTGTCAGGGTCAGGGTCTGTCACCCACACGCCGTTTATCTTTAGCAATGTTCCTGTCAAAATGCACTCACTCCCGTCTTACGTTTATACTGATTGTTGCTGTCCTGCATACACTTGAAAAGCACCTTGCTGTCAACTGTTCCGAAGAACACAGGGTCATAAGCTTTCAGCCAATCAAGTATAGCGTTCAGCACCCTTAACACCTCGTCAAGCTTGCCGTTATCAAGCATACCTTGCAGTTTGCTCAGCGGTGAAATTACCTCAGGGTCTGCTTTTGCGTTCCTGTTATCGCCCACCATTGCAAGGGTCGGTGCTGTCGCAAGTCCGCCTGTGGCAAGCTTTGGTATCTCAGGTATGCTTATTGTGTCAAGGTCAAAGCCGAAGGTTTCTCCACCTATGCCCGGTACCCAATCAGGCACATCAAAACTCAGGCTGTTAATGCCGTCGATTATCCAGTTGACCGCACTTTCAATAGCACTGGTCATTTTGTTTACAGCACCGATTATTAGGTTTATAGGTGCTTTCACAACGCTGTAAAGCGTGTCCCACACGCCTTTGAAGATCTTCTTTACACCCTGCCAAGCCTTCTTCCAGCTACCTGTGAAAATGCTCTTGACGAACATTATAATGCCGTTGAGAATGGTCTTTACGCCTCCGAAAGCGTCTGAAAAGGTCTTTTTGAACCACTTGCCTATGCCTTTGAAAACGCCCTTGACAGCGTTAAGAAGCTTTGTGAAGATCTCCTTTATCTTTGCAATACCCTCAGATACGGCATTATACAGACCTTGTATGATATATCCGCCCATTTCAGCCATGACCTTACTAGGGCTGTGAATACCAAAACAGTTCTTGAAACCCTCAATAAATGGTGTAAGAACATGGTCATAAAGCCAAGTGCCTATGTCCTTGAAAGCGTCAACGATACCTGTGAAAAGCCCCTCAACGATATTACCGCCACAGTCCTGTATCTTCTCCGTAAAGTAGTCACGGATACTGAAAACAGCGTCCTTGATAAAGCCCCACAGCACCGATACCGCACCGCCTATAGCTGAGCCTATGGTCTTGAAAAGCTTTGTGGCAATACCGCTCCAATCTATTGTAGAAATGAACGTCCACAGTTTTTCGCCTATGCCCTGCCAATTCACAGTTTGCAGGAAATTTATTGCCGTATCAAGCAGACCTTTCACGCCCTCAGAGATAGTCGTTCCTGCCTTGCCCCAATCAATCTCATCAAACCAGCCGTTCACAGAAGTGCCTATGGACGAGCCAAAGCCCGACCAATCAAAGGTGGTAACGAACGAATAAAGATAGTCGATAGTAGCTTGCCATTTTGAAGCAAGGGTCTTTCCGATAAGCGACCAATTCGTTTTCTTTATACCGCCGTTAAGAAAATTAGCCGTACCCTTGCCGAAGCCTGCCCAATCGAACTTCTTCATAAAGCGGTATCCTACGCCAAAAATTGTGTTTATACCGCCGCCGAAGCTGTCCCCAAGACCTGTCCAATCAACGCCGTTAATAAAGCTGTTCAGACCGTCTGTAAGCTTATCCACAAAGCTATTCAGCTTTTTCTGAATACCGTCCCAGTTGATGTATGCGAAAGCTCCGTTGACCTTTTCAGCCACAAGAGAGCCTACTCCTGCCCAGTCACCCGACTTAATGGCGTCTTTCATACGCTTCGCCCAATCAGGAAGCTGAACGTTGTCGCCGTTTATGGCTGAGTAATCAATGCCGCCCTCTGAACTGTCTGTATCGGACTTGCTCTGATCCGGTGCAACTCTTACAACGTCAAAGTCCGCAAGGTAAGTGTCCTGAGTTTTCTTTATCTTCTCCGCTGACTTCTGCGCCTGCTTTGTCGCCTGCAAGGACTTCTGATAGGTGGTGCCGAAAAGCTCAGAGATAAACACCGCCACAGTTTTTGTCGCCGTCGCTACGCCCGTCATAAGCGTATTGAGATACGGCATTACTGTGTTCATTATCGGTGTGAAAGCTATGGTAAGGTTTGCTTTTATTTCGTTTAAGGACTTGGCAAATTCTTCGTTGCCTGAAACAGCGTTTGCAACAGCGGAACGTATTCCTTTCAGCAAAACAAGCACGCCTGCCATTAAGAACACTCTTTTTGCCGCAGATTTGAGCGAATGTGTAAACTTACTCAGCGGTTTTGAAGTGCTGTCGATAGTTGTTTTAAGCCTGCTGAATTTGGATTTAACTGCATCAACGGCCTTTGAGCCTGCCGAACGCATTGTCCTAAAAGCTCCTCCAAGAGTTGACTTCACCGCCTTGCCTGCAATGCTGACAGCTGAGCCGATACCGCTTTTTATCCTGCCTGCAACAGTCTTTATTTTCTGCACGGCACTTTCAGCAAAGCCTGCAATAATATCGTCCATTTTTGTTGTCTGCTCTGAAACGCTTTCGGCCGACTTGTTTGCCGTTTCCGCCGCTGTCTGACTTATCTTCGCAGAACTTGATTTAGTCTTGTCCTGCATTTTCTGAACTATCTTATCCGTTAGTTCATTGACCTCAGCTTCGACCTTTGTAGTGTCATACTCAGGGTCATAATTCACCTGAACAGTTTTAGGCTTGATATTATCTGTCTGCCCTGCCGCTTCCTGCGCTTTTTTGCCCAGCTTATCATACTCAGCCATTGCCTTTTCAACAGCCTCCTGCATACTCTTCTGAGCGACCTCCGACGCACTGCCAAAGCCCTCGTCTATGGCTTTAGTGGTCTTATCCATAGCGTTCTCAACAGCTTTCTCTGCCTGCTCTACTGGCTTTGAAAAGCCGTTCTGTATGCTTGCAGATATCTTGTCAAGCTGCTCCTGCACCTTGTTTTTTATCACAAGGTCAAGAGATATAACACCAACGCTTGCTCCGTCTGCCATTACTTATCACCTGCCTTTCCGAACATTCCCTTGAACAGCCTTTCAAAGTATCTCGCAGTTTCAAGCTTGTCTTGCTCTGTGAACGTTTCCTTTGCTTTCTGACTTCTGAACGCCGTCCATTCTGAGCGTATCTGCTTTTCATACCTGTCGAAATTTTTTATGATGTCCTTGTTGTCCTCGCTCCTGATACGAACTATCTGACCCAGCGGCGTATCGTGCATAAGCCCTGCAACGAGCCTGTACCAATCGCTGTAATGCAGATTTTCCTGCTCTGAGGGCAGGATATTGTACTGCTTTGCAATGGATTGTATGATAAGCTCTCGGTCATAGTCAAGATCGTACCAGCTTTCTTCAAGCTTACTCTGCGTTTTCCTGCGGAAATCGAGCCTCTGTCTTTTCTGCGTCCTCGCCTGTTACCGCTGAGATAACAAGAGTGAAAAGCTGCTGATATGCCGCCCAAGGCATATTCATTGCCTCTATCTCCTTGTAGTCCTTTGGTGCGAATGCAAGCTTGAAAACCTCGTCTATCATATCAAGGTCTTTCTTTTCAGCGTTCTTGTCGCAGATGTCAAGTATCTTCTTGACAGTTTTCTGCCTGTCATCCACAGGGTAGACCTTGTCGCCTACTCTTATCTCAGGTGTACCTGTAAGAAGCTTGCTGTCGAGTGTATACATCTTTGCCATAGTTATTATCCTTTCTGATTTTAGGTATAAGAAAAGCACTCCGCTATAAACGAAGTGCTTGACATTGTTATTTTGCTGTGATATAATGAACATAAAGAGAGGTACTGCGATAAGCGGTTTACCTCCAGTTGGTCAATTTAAATTATAACCGTCCTTTGGCAGAAGGGCGGTTATTTCTTTTTATTGCAGACATTGAGCACAAGCCCAATTATGTTTGTTATAAGTAGAAGTAAAGTTAAGACTTCCATAACGCTCATGTGTCGCTCACCTCCTTAGCCATGAGGCTTTTGGAGGATTATTTAAACCGCCTACCGTTATTTGCAGTACCCAAAGTCATTATATCACAGATAGTTTTTCTTGTCAAATATTGTTGTTTACGCTGTCGCCTCTGTAAACTCAGGCTTGCCGTCGGAAGCAAAGTCGAACGCAAGCGGCGCAACTGCTGTCGAATCTCCGCCGCCCCATTCTGTTACGCTGACAACGCCCTTGATAACAAGCTTGGCTCCGCTTGGAAAGTTCCACACAAGGGTTGTGGTCGCCGCAGCACATGTTTTGAGTGCAAGGCTCTCGATGTAGTCATTGCCTGCGTCACCGACGTTTCTCTTGCCTGAGATACTGATAGTGATAGACTTACCAGTGAGCAGACGTCTTGTCCACCCCTGCTGATCAAAAGGCTTCCACTCCTCGATATTGCCGTCAATGGATACTGAAAAGCTCTCCATATCGGCAATAGTCACAAGATTGCTCTCTGTCGAGCCGTCGCCGCCTGTCTTGTCTATCTTGAACTGGTTTTCATATACGGGATAAACTCCTGTTGTGTTTGCCATACTCATTCATTCCTTTCGTAATATACTGTTGCCTCGATAACATATTCACACACGCCTCGCTCGTCCCTGCCAACAGAAACAGGCTCTTTGCATTCGAGATACTTTACCGTAAATCCATCACCCTTATACTGACGTATATCGGATAGGATATCAAGAATGCTTTGAGCCTTTATCTCTGCCTGCGTGGGAGTATCAGTCCAATGAATAAGCACCGAGATATGTTTTTCAAGTGTTTTTGTGCAGGCTTTTCCGCCTATGCAGATACGCTGTGGCTTTGAAGTCTTTGCGTTGTACACGCCTATGCACTTATCAAGGTTGCCGTCAATAGTGCCTGCATACACGTCCTGCAATTCAAGGATATCGCTCAGCATATCCGCTATGTTAAGTAAAGTCATACGCCTGTCCTCTTTTTGAACTCTGCCACAAACTCATTCTTGGCAAGGTCCTTTTTACTGCCTGTGATATATGGCTCAAGCCAAGCCGCACCTGCGTTAGGGTTATTGCCTTTCTGAAAATGATACTCTGGGTGATAATACAAACGTCTTGCCTGCGGAGAGCCTGTCACAAGACTTGCACCGCTTTCGTCAGCGTGGACAAAGGTCTGATTATTCTGCATATCGCCTGTATCGAACGGCATTGTCTGAGCACTCACAAGGTCTGTCCTCACCTGCTCCATAGCCACCTCAGCAGACTTCACAGCAGCGTCTTCGATAGCTTTTATTGCCTGCATATCAAGCTTTATTTCAATGCCCACTATATCAACTCCAATCTTGTGTAATTCACCCTGCCGTCAGGGTCTTTGGCTTTCTCAGAGCCATATATCTTGTACGTCCTGCCGCCTATGACCGCATAGCCCTCTATAACAGCGTTATCAGGGGCAATATCTCCGCAGAAAAGAGCCTCGCCTGACAAGGTTATAAGCTGTTTCTCTGCGGATAATTTCTGCCTTGACTTCTCAGAGTGAAAGCATTTGCCCTCAAATATGACCGCCTGCTTCTTTGAGCCGTCACGATTAAGTCCGTCCGTTCGATAGACCTTGCAGGGCGTTTTGCATACCCTTTCAGGTACAAGCTGAGGAAACTTCATCACATCAGCCCCCTGTAACATAGTCCTGTCTGCATAAGCACATTGTAGACCTGACGTGTTGTGATAACGCCGTCAAGAGATACCACCTTTGACTTATCGAATGACATTGAAACTCCGCTTATGCTGTAAGCGCTCAGAGGGCTTTCTAACAGCTCCGAATTGTCATAAATGAATTTCATCTGCAAGGCTGTGGAACGTTTTATACGCTCTCTCTGAAAGTCTGTAAAGCTGTCAATGCCCTCTGCTGTTATGCGGTTGAAAGTCAGCGTGTCGATATCGCTTTCAGCTCTTTGCCGAATAGCCGAGAACTGTTCTTCGGAGATATCACACTCAGGACAGATATTGCAAAACTCAGTAGAGGTGAGGTACATATCCCTCACCCCTTACTCGCTGTACTCTGCTGTGTCAACGTCAGCGTAAATGCTGTCTATCTTTCCGTCCTTGCCGTTCGGGAAAGTGAAAACATCTGAGAACGCTCTGTTCTGATAGAGCCAGCCGTCACCCTTTGTGTGTCCGCCCGGAGCAAAGCTGTAAATGCTGTTGATCTTAGGCACTATCTTTGTAGTCTCAGGTGTTGCGATAAGCACGTTTATCTTGTGTGAGCCTGCGACCTTTTCATAGTAGGTATCAAGTGCAGACTTGCTCGGTGTGCCTGATACCTTAGTGTAAGAACCGCTTGATTCGGTGTAATACTCCTTACCGCTCACGATATCGGTATCAGCGGTCTTTACATAGCTTGCAGCGCAAGGCTCAAAGCCGCCGTCCTCAGGGTCAAAGTTGAAGCGGTCATAGAAACGCTCATCATCAATGACCTCCATGATAGGCACACCGTCAATGTCGGTCACTCTTGTTCTAAGACCAAGTCCTCCCTCTGCGATCTGCGTCATTTCTATCTTTCGTGTGAACTTGTCAGACTGCTCCAGCAGGTCCATAATTGTGGAAGTCACATACATAATGAGCGAGCCGTTAGACTTGTATCTTCTCAGCTTGCCTGATGAAAGAAAGCCTTTGAGCTTGTCGAACACGTTACCCTTTGTGTATGATGAAGCGGCTGTTGATGAGTGATAGCCCTCAAGTCCTGCCGCTCTCTGAGCTGTCTTTGAGAAGAACAGAGCGTCAGTTTCGGGAGCGGACTGTGTTTTCTCAAATACCTCTGAGATATTCTTGATAGACGCTGATGAGTTCGTTTCGTCAACATCAGCCTTATCCACAAGAAACTCAACATCACGGTCGTGTGTGAGAGTGAAAGGCACGTCCGTCTGAACATACTTACCGGTGTTCCAGCCGCCGTTTCTGTTGTGGCTCTTGTAGCCTGATGTTGACATCTGTGTGAAGTGGAAAGTCTTTGCGTCAAGCCACCTAACGTTCTGTGTGATGAACGGGCTTGACAGTGTTTCCTGGATCCTTATCTCCAAGAGTTCGGGGTTCCATACTTCTGCGTAATTAAGATTTGGCATGATTCATTCCTCCTGTTTTTACTTGAATTTGTTCCAGCGTTTCTGCGCTGTTGGTTTGCTCTGTGGCTTCTTTTCATCAGTATCCGAAGATCCTGCACCGACCTTGAAACCGCCCTGCTTTTTGCCGTCGGACTTTTTATCGCCCTCGCCTTTCATATCCGGATACTTCTTCACAACCGCAGAAAGGGCGGCGTTGATATCCTGCTGACTGCCGTTTCTCACATAGCTTTCAGCCACCGCAACGGCGTCCTCGATACAGTCGGGCTTGATACCAAGCTGCATAGCGGCTATCTGAGTTTTGAGTCTGAGTATTTCCTGATCTTTTTCGTCAGGTGCGTTCTCGGCATTGTCCTGCTTGTCGGACTTATCCTCGCTTGGCTGTTCCTGCTTATCTTCCGCAGGCTTATCAGCACCCTCACCGTTCTCGTCAGCCTGACTATCGTCCGACGCAGGCTGCTCCTTGTCGGCAGAGTTCTCATCTGCCTTGTCCGCAGGCTTTTCCTCAGCCTTTGGCTCGTCCTTTTTCTCCTCGTGAGTATCGGGAGTTTTCTTCTCCTCCTCATCAGGGAGTTTCTTTTTCTCGTCCATTTTCTGACCTCGCTTTCTTAATTTTGTGTATGAAAAAAGCACCCGTTAAGGTGCTTAGTTCCGATGTTTGAGTATAAAAATACCGCCTCGCCGTAGCGGAGCGGTTAGATTTATAACTGACCGATATAATCCAAAATACTTTCGCACATCAAGCCTTCTTCATTTGGATTATAATTTTCATCCAAACAGTTCAAAGTCAAGTAATCACCAACTTTATCTTCTATGACATCAAGTTCATCATTTGGGTCAATACCAATAGAAACAAGAAACTCTTTTTGTTTTTCTGACATTATAATCACTTCCTTTTGTACTTGTTGATTTTGTTCTTGCCTGTTTTCCATATAGTTGCGATAGTTCCAGTTTGGGGATTTACATTAACAGTTGCTTTCTCACCAATAAATCGTTGGCTTGGTCTGCCCAAACTATCAATTTTAATTTCATCAATATACAGCGGATTTATAAGTGCATCTTTTATATCATTTACAGAAACCTTTCTTTCGGAAGCTCGCTCTTCCATATGTTTTGAAAATTTCGTTACACCAATTCCGTTAGATGTTGTTAATTCAATTTTATCATCTTTTTCCTTTTCTGTCAAGCCGCCATACACTTTCTCCCTAGAATAATCCCTCCGCAGAACTTCGCTGTTAGCGTTTATAAAGGCTTTCAATTCCTGTTGTGCCTGCCTTACTTTCCTGCGGTATTCTTTCGCTGTGTCGGGGTCAAGCGTTCCCTCGGCAAAGCGTTTGAGCTTTCGTATCTTCCGCTCCATTGCACGCTGTTTCTGTTCAAGCTGTCGCTGTTTGGCTATCTTCTCCGCCGGTATCGGCTCAGGTATCTGCGTTCTGCCGTGTATGTATTGCGTCATTGTGTGGCGGCAGTTGGGGTGGAAAAGCCCGTTCTTTACGGCGTATGACAGCAGCCAAAACCACTCACCGCAGTAATTTGACTTGCCTTGAAACTCGTCCTTTTCCCCCTCCCATACTGTGAATACATCATCAATGTATACTTGACCTTGCCAAGGCTCACAGGTCTTTGAACAGCCGCCATACTGCGACACAAGCACCGTATCATACCCAAGCTCTGCAAAGCGTTTCGCCGCACCCTGCAACGCTGCTCTTGTGGAAGTTGTCCTAAGAGCCATTCGCACATAGTCGGCAATGTTCACTCGCTTGCCGTCAGCGTATACGATACAGTTTATGCCCTTGTCGAGGAAGTCCCTTGTGGCAAGGTCGATAGCCTCGTTAAGCGTCATAGAGCCTGTTCCCATTGCAAGCTGTACCCTATTCAAAGTCTGCCTGTAAATATCGTCTGTCATTCGCAGAGCGGCTGTTTCAGCGGTCTTTTCAAGGGTGGTGACGTCGTCCATAAGCTTTGCCATTTTCTTTTCGTTCACGCCAAAGAAATGCTTGTCTGAGATAGGTGTTATAGGCTCGTCGGAAAGCTCCTGGGCGCTCCTTTGTGCCTGCTGCTGACCCTCTTGAAACTGCTCCGTCATAAGCTGTCTTGTCTGATCGTCGATAACGTCAACGTATTCGTTCATAATGTCGAGGTTTTCACGGCGGAAGTTCTCCATATTTTTCAGTTTCTCAGCCTGCCAAGCAGACCATTCAAAGCCGTAACGCTGCTCCTCCGCCTTGTGCCTTTTGAGATTGCGTTTCAGTGAAGATATGAGCCTTAGCTCTATCTCCTCAAATATTTTGGCTATGTCCTTAAAATTAAGCGTACTCATCACCTACCGCAGTAGGCTCACCCTCTGTAAGCCCCTTTTCCTGCATTATCCGCTTGACCTCTGCGGCTTTCCAATCGTCCTCTTTAGAACTGCCCCACAGCTCCTCCACCTGCGTTTCAACTGACATAATACCATATGTGCTTGCCTTGCCCACAGTTTCAACTCTGCTGTCAAAGTCAGGTGCACCATACTCGCCGAAGTCAACTGTCACCTCATAAGTCTCAGGGGCTTTGCCCTGCATATTGTCATAGGTCATAAGCACAGCAGAAACAAGCTGCGGCAGAGCCTTTTCAAGAGCCGTTGTGATAGTGTTTCGGGTGTTGCCTGTGACGTCTTTCTTCTCCCGTTGAGCGTCCGCACTTGACATTTTGCCAACATCTATGCCCAGCGTGGCAGGAGATACAAGCCCTTGCAGACACATAAGCAGGCAATTTGTATAGCTTGCCACAAACGCCTCATACTTGATATCAGGCTGAACTACTTCTATCTTAGGCGCTGCACCCTCTGCCGAAAGCGGTGGGTCAATGCTTATGTAACTGTTGCCGAACTGGTTAGGCGCTTTAAGCTTACCGCTTGCAGGATCTCTAGGTATCATGCTTTCGGGGATATACTGCTTTACCCTTCCTGCTCTGATAGCGTCCCACCATTGTGAGATCACCTCGTCCAAAGCGTCAAAGCAATCAGACTTACCACCGTCAAAAATGCTCTTGCCTCTGTTTGGATACTTTCGTGATGAAAAGAATTTCAGCGGCACAGCCATTATATACTCGCCCTCAAACTCAGTTCGAGGCGGTATCTGTGCAAGACAAGGCACGTTGTCCAAGCCGACCTCGTGACCGTTATCGTCATACAGACGGCTTTCTATGTACCCCTTGCCGTAATGCTCTTCAAGGTGAAATCTCTTTGAGCCTGCATAATGCACAGAATGAAAAACGACCTCGTTCAGCAGACCTCGTACAAAGTTATACTCCACTTTGTCAGCACCGATAAACTCGACTATCGGCGTATCAGAAAGCTCAGTATCCACCGATATTTTGAAAGCTCCGTCGCCGTCAACAAGTGCGGTAACTATCGCCTTGCCTGTCAGCTCTGTGAAGTCTATATGCTCGCAGATATTCTCAAAGTCAGCCTTTGCTTTGTCCCCTGTGACCTTGATATCGTCCATATCAGAATAGACAATGTATGACAGCGTATCGGCGATTATTGCAGGCAGACCGCTATGTATCTTGCGTATCTTTTCTTTCTCAGGGACGCTGCTCCAGAATGAATTTGTGCCTAAGTTAAGCTGACGAAAGAACTGTGAAAGCTCTGCGGCGTCACCACGATACCAAAGCTGCGACCTTATCACATCTGTCATAAAACCTGTTTTCTCTGTGATAATTATACTGTATTCGGGTGCAGGCTGGATATCAAGCCAGTTTCTTATCATATTTTTCACCTTGCTTCCTATGCTGAATTTAGTCAATCTTCACACTTCCTATCTTGTCACGATACGGCAGCCAGGCATACTGACAGGAATTGATAAGGTGGTCGTTGCCGTCCTCCGGCTCAGCCTTATCCTCTTTCCAACTGTATATGTTAAGCTCGCCTGCGTACTCCTTGCAATGCTCAAGGATATAAAAATCACCTGCCGCCAGCCAAGCTGACTGCAAGTGTATTCGGTCGATTATTTTCGTTTTCTTGAATGCCGGGATAAAATTATATATACTGCCTGTGAGCCGTCCGAACTTCTGACATTCAAGTATGGTCGCCTGATCTGCGCTGTCGATATACACATCTCGTGCAAAGCCCCACGCCCTGCGGTTTTTCTCCAAGAACGCCGTGAATATTTTCGGTATGTCGGAGGGCGTGAGCGGCACTTGTCTGTCACGATTGTTATACACTTCCTCGTCAAGAGTGACGCATTTTCTGTCAGCCGTTATGCCCACAAAGGTGAACGCTATGGTATCAGGTGAGGATTGCGAGTAAGCGGTGTCAAGCCCGGCTGAGAAGTACACATAATTGAAAGCTTTCGCCTGCTCTGCTGTCAAGATATTTCGCTTTTGCAGGTCAAACACAAGCCCTGTTGCACGTCCTCTCAGACCGAGTATCTTGTTCTTATACAGCTTTGTGCCTTTCGGAGCGGCAGCCATTTTTCGCTTGATATCCTCATCAGTAAGGGAAAGATTATCACGAAAAGTAAAGAACCAGTACCGCCAATTGGGTACAGGTTCTTCTGTAAGCTCTTTCATTATCTCCGCAGGCACGTCACAGGCGTATTTCTGATACGGACGTGAGCGGTTGACAAATTCTTTATACACAGGAAGAGAGGGGTCGTCAGGGTTGAGGGTCGCCATAAGGTAATCGTTACGGGTTGACATCTCACGGACAAACTCGATATCAGCGGTATTTATCTCGTCGATATACACGCAGCCAAACTGAGCGCCCAGCACCATTTCCCACTTATCCTTGTTGTCATATCCCAGAACATAGATTATCTTGCCCTCAAACTTGATATGCGGCAGTTTGTAGTCCTTATCGCCGTTGCCGAAGTACCGAGCATTGGTGTGCAGGTCAAGAATGCCGTTATCCTGCTGAATGATAGTTTCCTCAGCCTTTCCCGTAGTCTTAGCGGCAATGACGTGAAGTTTCTTTCGGCTTGCCGACACCATACGCATGAACTTTATTCCTGCGCCCACAGTTGTTTTGCCGCTTGCGGTAGTTCCCTCAAGAAAATCCGCAGACACACCCCGAACGCTGTTGATGAAGTCCATATACTTCTGCGACAGGGGAAACTTACTCGTCAAGCCCCTCACCGCCTATCTGAGCGAAAACGTCTGAAAGCTTTTCAGAGGTCTTGACCTCCGCCTGTATCTTAGCCACATACTCGCCTGTCATTTTGTTAAGCGTATCGACGGCTCTGATACGGTCAGCAGGGTCATTCTTGCCGTCCTTAGCGATATCAGACAAGAGTGCCTGCCTCTCCTTTGCAGTCATTATACGCTCGTTCTGAGCTTTCTCGGACAGCACACGGATATACTCCGCAACACTAGGATTATCTAGGATTTTGCAGGCGTCAGCTTTCGCATACTTCTCGCTGTATCCTGCCTTTATAGCACTCTGAACGGTGTTGCCGCTCTGAGCATAGTATTCTGCAAATTTCTTTTGACGTGCTGTCATGAGAGGCACCGTCCTTTCTGAAGAAAAACAAAACTGACCCCGTTTTAAAAACGAAATCAGTTTATTGCTTAAAATTTATTTTTTCTACTTTAGATAGTCTTTTTTTGTACTGTTTGTACAACTTGAATTAGTTTAATAAATGAGGCCTTATTATTTAAGTATTGTTTTTAAATTATTCGCTATTTTTGTACCTTTATCAACAAATAGATCATAATCTTTTACCCTTACATCGTCTCTTAAAACAACTTCTGGATTTCTTAAATAAAAGTCACTTTTTAATGCTTCATAATTATCAATTATATCACGGAGTTCAGCTGTGATTATTGACAAATGAAAATTTTTGCTTCTAAAAATATCTGAATATTTTCTAGTAAACTTTCGTGAAATATCATTGTCTTTGGGAACCATATTTCCAGCAAAATAGTCACCATTTTGCTCACACCATGTGTCATTCTCTATTATTAACTCTACATCTTCAAGCAAAACATGATATACTATGTCAAGCAGCGATGTAGTTTCAGCATCATCAATATCATATTTTAAATCACGAATTAAGTTAATTAACTTCGAAAAATCACTTGGCGTTTGGTTTCCTTGTTCGCATTTTTCCTTTAAAAGCAAAAGGTATTCTTTTAGTTTTATATGCATAAATACAATCTCCAATCAATAGTATTTTCTATATTATATCACTAATCAGATCGAAAATCAACGAAATGCACCGAATTTCTATTTACTGCATAAAACACAATTGTATTTTTTATGCATTATATCAAAAATTCGACATTTATGAACTTTTTGCGACACAACGCAAAAGCGACCGCAAAATGCAGCCGCCCTTGTGAATATATTTAAAGAGTATCTAAAATGGTGGAGCAGATGTTGAGCTGGCACGCTCTCGACCTGCAAATCGAAAGCCGCAGTATGGGGAATACGGCTTTCAGACCCTGCCCGAACGCTATATAAGCGTTGGCAATGTAAAATTCAAGGAGTGCCTTTGTTTTCTGTCGGAAGCACGCCGACTTGGTGCAGACCGCAAGCTCATGCACTCACGCTCTGCATAAGCCCCTTACGGGGCTTAGAAAATTGGAGGTGACTTCAATGAAAGTACAAGTCTGAGGTACATCTACACTTTCCTCAGTTTAAATTATAACATAAGTAAAACGAACAGAGCGAACAAGTTTAAGCATTTTGCAAAAATCTTTTGACCGCCATTCTACAGCCGTCCGCTGTACCTCCGACCTTGTGTCCTATCTGTATCCAAGTCAATCCTTTTACAAACCTGAGTACAAATATCTTCCTCATTTGTCTATCATCTATCCCCTTGATAAACTCCTCCACAGCCCTCTGCTCACGCTCAAGCCGTGCCTGCTCGCACAGCAATGAAAGTGTATCACCGCTTGGCAGAAAGCCGTCTATGCGTGTGCTGTGTGGTGTGTAGGACGGCGGAGTGCATACGCTGATACTGTCGGCAACGTACTTGCCTGAAAGCTCTGCCTTGATGTCCTCAATGGCTGAGGCGTTCCTGCGGTAGGCTTTCAGGCGTGACATGGTCATAGGGTCTTTTCTTTCCATAGGCTATCCCTCCTCGATATCCAACAAACTAAGCTGGTTATTTTTCATATCAAATACTCTGTCACGCCATTCAACGCCGATATAGTCAAGAACTCTTCCCCAGCCGTACTTTGTGCCGTCAGCATCTTCACAACACTTGTTCATCCAGAAATCCCACTCTTTTTCATTTCTTTCACGAAGCCTGTCAAATCGGTGAGGACGTTGTTCCATATGTATGCCGAAACCGCACATTGAACAGCCTGTACGCTGAGCTTTTGTTGTGCAAAGCTTTCCGTCAAAGTCACGTTTTATCTCGCCATAGATTGTAGGCACAGGCACATTCAGGTCAAGTGCAAGTTGTAGCAAGTCCTGCCTTGTAAATATAGCAAATGGTGCTGAACGTATCGTGCTTTTGCCAAAGTAATTGCAGCCGTTAAGCATTAGCGATTTTTCACGTCTGCCACCCTCACTTGCCATAAGTCCTAAGAACGGCACGCTCTTGTGTTGCTTTGCCCAATCATCACACGGCTTTTCTTTCATCCAGAAACAGCATTGTGATGATACCTTAAACGGCGGTATCTTGTAGTCAACGCCCTCGTTTTCATTTTCGTAACCGCCAAACAGTTCAAGCCAGCGCTGAGAAAGCTGCATTCTTGTATGTTTGCGAAAACCGCCATACTCTCCCGTTTCACCCGTTATGATAGCGTGACGAACTGTCTTGTTCTTGTCCGTAGGGTGTGCAAGCAGTTCTATTTTTGCGGCTGTTTCTTTTGATAGTACAGGAAAACCATATTCCCGTATGATATCTATTTTTGACTTGTATGGGCTTAACTTTATCACTCCAAGTTGCTCGTGTATCTGCTGAATAGATTTGTCTTCAAGACTAGATACCGATACACCTGGAACATAACTGAAACCACAGTAATCATGTATAAATTTCAAAAGCGTTATGCTGTCAAGTCCGCCTACCGATATGTGCGTATTCAGATTTCTTTTGTCACATTCACGAATGAACTCCCTTACTCTGACCTCAGCGTATTTGACCTTGAACTCATACGGCATTTTCTGCTTAGTTTGGAAAGCTGCTATCTTCTGTTCATTGTCTTTGGTACGCTCCTCATAGCTTTTCACTTTTACCCCTCCTTAAACTCAGGACACTCCGTCACAGTATACGAGTGTATCATACCGCCTTTTTGAGCTTCATACAGTCTGTGCTGACACGTCCTCCAACCCTCAACCGGTTTGCGGTCTATGGACCATGCACAGCCTGTAAGGTATTCTCCTGTTATCTTATCCTTTGTCGGTACTGCGTGGCGACAGTGCCAGCAAAGGGTGTGGTCAGCGTGTTTCATTCTCACACCTCAACTCTTCCAGCCTACAATACACCAACGTATTACCACAAGTCTTGTCAGCGATCTCCGCCTGATAGAAGAACTGACCTGTCTTACTGCTCTTGCGGATAATGCACCCTGTCAATTCGTAGCAGTCAGAGCCGTTGTAGCTCACCCTGCGTCCGAGACTTTTCTTTACTTCGTGTATCGTCATAGCTCCTCTATCCTCACATAAATGCCAGGTATGTCCGCCCAGAACTTTTCGCATATCTCGCTCGCCACAAGCTGGTCGTCTGTCCAGAAGTCAAGCTTTGTCATACAGTCCTTGAACATCTTCTGCAAGTTGTCCGTGTCAGGCTTGCTGGTCTTGTACTCTCCGTCTTTGTGTTTGCCGTCATTTGGAAACAGCCACTTTGTTATCAGCCTTATCCCACAGATGTATTTTTCAGGCGGTCTGTGCCTTGCAAGGTTTGCCGTGAGCTTTTCTTTTGCCGCCTTGACATCGGGTGGGTCATAAAATATCGGCTTGCCATTTCTCACAGTCACCTTGTGTTCCTGCGCCGTAGCCGTCGGCGGTATCATCGCCATAAAAAATTCAGTCATTGTTATCTGCTCCTCTCGTGCGGTCGGGTATTACTGCTAGTAATATTCTTGTCCGCCGCTTCTAGCGGACAAGATATATATTACGTAGTAATATATGTTTGTCTGTCCGTCCGACAAACTCGGTAATTTTCGATATTGTCCGACAAGAAAAAAGCTCGATTTTGTCCTGACACTTTTTCGATTTTTTCCTGTCTGTCTAAAGTTCAAAAATTCGATTTTGTCTTGTCTGTCTACTGAGCTTTTAAGCCACATTCTCCCTCTTCTATCCAAAAGCCACCATGCTCTTTGAGGTATCTTCCAACGGTCTTTTCGCTCTTTCCTATGTACTCCGCCAGCTCAGAAATGCGGCACTTGCCGTTCTCCTGCACACCTCTGAAAGCTGTTTCAATGCTCTCCTTGCGCTCCTTGCTGCGGTCTTCATTGGTCTTTTTCTTGCTGAAATTCTTCTTCCAATTCGGTGTGATGTCCTCTACCTCGCAGTCTTTAAGCACGCCCACAGTATCCTCTCTGTGAACAGGATAATCAAACCACATATTGAGGGGAGCAAATTTCGGGAACTCTCTCAGAGTACCCTCTATACGCCATGCCGTGCGGTTTCTTACTGCAAGCTTAGCCTTGTCTATATCGGCCATCATAAGCTTGTATGAGTTCGGGTGCAGGTACTTGTGTGTTATCTCAAGCATTTTTGACGGCGTAACAAGATCGTCCTGTGAACAAAGCTCATCAGTATTTCTGTAAAATCTCCTCATCCAGTTCTCACAGATACGGCAAACAGTTTCGTCCTCCTGCTGCTTGTAAAGGCTGTCTGAAATGTCAAGCTCTGAAAGGTCAAGAAGTGCGTCAGGGTCACGGGCGAATACTCCTGAACCGCTGGCTCTGTCCATTGAACGCTTACCGCCCTGCGCTCCCTTTGAGTGGTGGTGGCAGTATATGACCGCACAGCCAAGCTCTGTGCATACCTTGTCAAACTGGTTGCAGAAGTGAGCCATTTGGTCTGCTGAGTTCTCGTCGCCTGTTATGACCTTGTAGATAGGGTCTATTATCACGGCAATGTAATTCTTCTTGCTTGCTCGGCGTATAAGCTTTGGTGCAAGCTTGTCCATTGGTACGCTGTGACCTCGCAAGTTCCATATGTCTATGCTACTGAGGTTTTCAGGCTCTAGGTGCATTGCGGTGTACACGTCCTTGAAACGGTGCAGACAAGATGCTCTGTCAAGCTCTAGGTTGACGTATAGTATCTTTCCCTTGGTGCATTGCCAGCCAAACCACTTACCCCCCTCAGCTATCGCCACGCACATCTCGATAAGTGCATAAGACTTGCCTGCCTTTGACGGGCCTGCAATGAGCATTTTGTGACCCTGTCTGAGAACACCGTCAATAAGTGGCGGAGCAAGCTCAGGCAGGTTATCCCACTCAGCACTCAGGCTCTCAGGGTCGGGGAGATCATCATTGATACTTTCTATGTAATCTTTCCATTCCAAAAAGCTTTCTTTGCCTATGTTCTTGTCAATGATGAACTGTTTCTTGCCGTTTCTCATTACACCCGGCATACGGCTAAGACGTGAGGGATTGCGGTTTTGTTTATCTATGTCAAGACCGCTTTCCTTGCAGACCTTGTAAAGAAAATCAACACGCCTGCGGTATTCATCATAGTTGGGAGCGTCTATCTTGACGATAGCGTGTACGCTCTTGCCGCCGCTGTATACAAGCACAGCGATAGGAAGTTCAAGCTCTCTCATCACAGCATTCTGCTGTTCTATTGGCATACTGTCGCTCTCCACAAGAGCGTAGCGGTAGTCTGTTACATTCTCGTTCTTTACGCCCTTGCCGTCAAGAGGATTGAAGCGGATCCAAGCTCCTGCCTCTTCCTTGTAGTCGCCAAACACCGCACCAATGTCGCCGTTACATTCGCCAAGCCTCTTGATAAGCTCACCTGCCGTCCTGTCACAACACCCTTTTGTGGGCAGATACTTGGTCTTGCCGTCCTTTTCTGTTTCCCACGTTTGCGTAACATAGCCCACGTTCTCTCCTGCTTCAAAGAGTGTTTCAAGATATGTGACTATCTCCTTGACAGGGTCCCAGTTTGCAGGCTCGGTGATCGGTATGCCCTCACCGCCGTTTACAAGGGGACTGCTTTCTTCTGCAACTATCTCGCCGTCCCAATCGTATGCCTTAAACTCATGGGGGCTGTATCCACGTTCCTTAGCCATTTGCACGATAGTTCCTGCGGTCACAGGCTGAGCATTGCCGTTAAATCCTTGCCATTTGTGTTCGCACTCTCCGCTGTGATAACGGCTGTCTGACCTCGACCAACTGTCCCAATCGTTCACGGAATAGCCCTCGTGTTTGAGAGCCATTCCCACGTTGACCCATTCTTGATAATCACAGCTTGCAGGGTCTATGTATTCAAGCATTTTAAGCAAATTTGTGTTATCCATTCACTTCTCCTTAGTTCTCAGGTGTGTATGTTTTCGGGTCGATATCTCTCGGCACTCTCCAACCATTGGCAGAGATACGGGCTATCATCCTGCTTGCGCTGTCAAAACTCCAAGAGCCGACGTGCTCAAAACCCTTGCTTTCAAGCAGCCTTATCTGCTTAGGTGTGGTAAGTCCTGCATTGCGGCGCTTTTCAAGTCGGTCAAGGATAAGCTTTGCCTTGCCTGCGTTGTCTATATCGTCAGGGAAAATGCCCAGCTTTTCAAGCTTTGCTTTCTGCTTGTCGGTAGCAGGAGCACACTCCCAGCCAAAGGCAGGAACATATGAGGACAAGTCCTCAGCCTGTATTGACATTTCATACTGCAAAGGGTCAACGAGCTTTCGCTTGCGTGTTTTCATTTCTTTGAGCTGCTTTGCCAAAGACTCTTCACGCTGTGCCACAACGTCCTCGCTTGCCTGTTTTTCTGCCTCTTCGATATCTACTGCACAGCCTGCCTCATTGGCAAGGTTTTCGGTCATTTTCTCAGCGACCTCTTCATTCTGACAGATAAGGTGTGCAGGTCTGCAAAGCTCGTGGCGTTCTGTGTGCCACAGAAAGTCAAGCAGTAAAAGCTCTGTCTTTCCCTCGCAAAGTCTTGTGCCTCTGCCTACCATTTGACAGTAAAGCCCACGCACCTTTGTTGGTCTTAGCACAATAACGCAGTCAACTGACGGACAGTCCCAGCCCTCTGTGAGGAGCATTGAGTTGCACAGCACGTTGTATTCGCCCTTGTCGAAAGCTTCAAGTATCTCCGCTCTGTCTGTGCTTTCTCCGTTGACCTCAGCGGCGTTGAACCCTTTGCTGATAAGGATATCACGGAACTTCTGAGAGGTCTTGACAAGCGGCAGGAACACAACTGTCTTGCGCTTCTTACAGTATTTGAGCATTTCATCAGCTATCTGATAAAGATATGGGTCAAGTGCCGTGTCGATATCACTTGCCTTGAAATCTCCTGCCTGAGTTGATACTCCTGAAAGGTCAAGTTTCAGCGGTATGGTGATAGCCTTGATAGGTGAAAGATAGCCCTCTTTGATAGCCTGCGGCAAGGTGTATTCATATGCAAGGCTGTCAAACACCGAGCCTAAGTTCTTCATATCGCCCCTGTCAGGTGTAGCTGTTACCCCGAGTACCTGAGCTTCAGGAAAATGGTCAAGCACTCTCTGATAGCCGTCTGAGATAGCGTGATGAGCCTCGTCAATGATAATGGTATCGAAGTAATTTTCCGAAAAGCTTTTGAGCCTTTTCTCACGCATAAGGGTCTGAACTGAGCCTACTACTACACGATACCAAGAGCCTAAACAGCTTTGCTCTGCTTTCTCGGTGGCACAGCCAAGCCCTGTTGACTTCATAAGCTTGTCCGCCGCCTGGTCGAGCAGCTCGCCCCTGTGGGCAAGGATAAGCACACGCTTACCCTGCCGCACACATTCTTCCGTAACAGCCGAGAAAAGTATTGTCTTTCCCGTTCCTGTGGGCAGAACTGCAAGGACTTTGTTTATTCCCTCAGACCATTGTTCGAGTATAGCAAGCTTAGCCTCGTTTTGATATGGTCTTAAATTCATCATCAGAACGCACCGGCTTTCCAGCCACCTGTCTGAGCAGGCTGACTATACTGTGGTGTCTGCGTCTGAGCAGGCTGAACGGTAGTCACATTCTCATCATAGGCATAGAGCTTTTTAATCTTGTTGGACTGCCTGTCCTCACCGTCCTTGTTCTTGTAGTTGTCAACGTAGACGTGACACTTGCCCTTTTTGCCTGTGATAGCGTTCCAGTTCATTTTCAGCGGCTCACCATGCTTTTTCAAGCCGAGAGCCAGGAAAAGTGCTGAGAGCTTCCACTCAAACTTGTTGCAAAGGAAGAAGTTCTCTGTTATCTCTGTTGTGTCCTCTGCACCCCAAATGGTGAATGTGACCTTTGCCATATTGCAGGGCGGCACTTTCGCCGACCCCTCGTGCCTTGCACGTTCGTACTTTGCAACGGTGAAGTCATAGTCCCCCTCAGGGAGCAGGACAAAGTCCCCACCCTCGTTGACTATCTCATCTTCCCAGCCGTATTCCATAAAATTATCCATAGTGTTGTCCTCCTTTTAAAATGGTACTTTCTGATTTTCTCTGATAAGCGGCAGCATTTGCTCCCAAGCGCCTATCAAACAGCCCTGCACAAAGTCGTCAGGATAGTTTGTGATAGGGGTATCATAAGGGAAATAGTTTCTCTGAGATACCACAAGACGTATATCCGATTCGCTTACGTTGTTGGCTCTCATAAGGTCTGCAAGCGCTTTCGGTATGCCATCAGGGATAACGATAGGTGGTGCAACGTCCTCAAAGCCGCTGAGATCAGTAAGGGGTTCTTCTGTCTGTGGTGCAGCTGTCGGTTGTGCCTGCTGCAGTGTCACTGCGTTTGATGTCTTATGAGGGGGCTGCGGTGCTGTTTTCGGCTGTGCAAGCTGCTCCTGCACACGTCTTGGCATCGGCACAGGCTTAGGCATTTCAGCAGGCTGTGTATACGCAAACAGGTGAGCTATACCACTATACTCAAAAGGCATTTCAGACGGAAGTCCGTCACGATTTTTAGCGTCCCAGCAAGGGTGATGAGTGGTGTACATAACACGGTCGCCGCCCTGAGCCTTGAACTTCTTGCCGTCCTTATCCACAGCTACTGCATATGTTTTGTAGTTTGCAAACAGCACCATATCTGCCCATTCTTTCACAAGAGGCGATATCTGAGAAGAAGTTTTCTTGCCGAGTTTCAGTTCCCAGCGGTCATAAGCGCCCAGCTCGTCAGGCTGTTCAAACTTCCTCATCTGAGCGTGAGCCGTAAGCACAACGTTGATACCGCTGTCAACTACCTCCTGCAAGAGATTAAGGAACTTGCCTATCTCCTCTTTCTCGTAGACGTAGCCGTTGCCGTAGCCGAAATCTTCAATGCCTTTCTTCTGATGTGCCGAGCAGATAGTTTCAATGCAAAGCTGTTCAGCCCAATCAAATGTATCAATGACAAGGGTCTTGCAGAGCCTGCCGTTCATAGCTTCCTTTACCTCGTTTTTGAGCATTTCCCAGCTTGTTGGCTTAGGGAAACGTCTGATGTTCAGTTTCTTTGTACTGCCCTCAGTATCAATAAACACAGGGTCGGGAAACTGAGCCGCAAAGGTGGATTTGCCTATGCCCTCAGGACCATATATCACGACTTTCTGTGCGGAACTTACAACTCCTGATGTTATCTCATACATTAAAATGCACCTGCTTTCCAAGTTTTCGTTTCTGTGTTTTCTTCCTTATCATTGTCCATTGACCTGCCGTCCTCGATAATGATGCTGCACTCGTCACCAGTGGAAACTCTCGTTGCTATCGCCTGCAAGCCCTGTGCTTCAAGCCACTTGCCGAAGTCATCAAGGGTGTCGGTATCCATTTGTTCAAGCTTGTCCAGCAGGACAAAGCCACAGTCAGGGTTGAGCTTTCTCACGATAGAGGTAGCGACGATAAGCTGTTCTGATCCGCTTATACTGTCCCACTTATGCCCGTTATACAGCAGCTCTCCGTCCTCAACTGAAAGCCCCTCAAGGGGCAGGTCGGCACTGCCCAGCAGGTCGGTTTTAGCCTGCCTTACGTCCTCTATCTGCTCAGTGAGATATGTATACTGTGAACGGTAGTCCTCAGCGTCTATCTCAGCTTTCTCCCTGTCGAGGTTTGCTCTTATCTTCTTGTTCAGCTCCTCAATATCTGAGATGTTCTTTTCAAGCTCCGCTGTGCTTTCGTCCACAAGGTCTTGTGCGTCAAGGCTTGCAAGCTTGAAGTTGTTCACTGCCGCTTCATAGATTGCTTTTGCACGCTCATAGGCAGACTTAGCAATCTCCAACTGCTTTTCGTAGTATTCTTTCTGGTCACGCTTACGCTGATTTTCGCCGTTGCGAGCAAGTATATCCTGCTGCTGTCTGATAAGCTCCGAAGCCGAAACAGGCTCGGCAGGGACGTTTGCATACACAGGCATTTCCTTTGCAAACTTAGACTTCTGGTCTGCTATCCTGCCGATAGCGGTACGCTGGTCATAGAGAGAATGTTCCTTATGCTCAAGCTGATAGAGCGTATCGCCCACGCCGATTATTTTCAGCAAAGTAGAAGCCTTTTCCTTGCTTGACTGATTGATGAACTTCGGCAGGTCGAGGGCGAACTGCTCAACAAAGCTGTTCAAAAGCTGCTGACCGCCTTTCTTGCCTGTGCTGTCGGTGACTTTGAGGGAGCTGTTCTTGCCCGAACGCTCCACCACGATTCCATTGTCGAGAGTTATCTTCAAATGCGGTTCGACAACAGACCCCTCACGCTGAGGAGAGGACGGCTTATACTTATCTCCCCCAAGTGCCCAAGCGATAGCGTCAAGGACAGAGGTCTTGCCCTGCCTGTTCTTTCCGCCGATAACAGTAAGTCCATTCTTTGCAGGCTCAAGCTGTACGGCTTTTATCTTCTTTACGTTCTCAAATTCAAGTGAGTTTATTTTTACTGACATTTTAGTTCTCTCCTTTCATATTTTCAAGCTTATCCCTTGTGCTGCATATCTTTCCATACGCCTCGCCAATGTCAAAGGCTCTATGTTCTCGCTCAGACATTCCTTCATAGATACCGATTATATCTGTACAGGCTTCGTCTACGGTATCATATGCTTGACAAATCGCTGCTTTTGTGCTATCATCAAGGTGTAATATTGAACTGGTATCTTTTGATACCTCCGAGCTTGTGCCTGTTGCCGCAGGTGCAGGCTCTTTTTCTTTTAGGTACTCTGCCAAATACACACCACACTTAAAATCTTTTTTACTGAGCGGACAATCTTCGCAATTAACAGTAAATCCTGTACAGTAGTTTACCGCCTTTTCAAACTCCTCTTTCGGTATCATCTTTATCCTCCTCTTTCTCAAAACGTTTCTCCCAGTGCCTATCCGCCACGCTCAGTGCAAGATAAATCACTACATCTATCCCTGCAAGCACAGCTATTGTTATCAGCAGTATTCCTACAATGTTCATTACCACTTTCCTTTCGCCTGTATCTCGACCTTGACCACGGGTCTGCCTGCTTCTCTCACTGCACGCTCCAGCTCCTCACGGATTGCGGTTTCTGCGGTTTCTTTTATATTGCGGTATAGTCCATATACCGCTAGAGCGAATAGCGCCACACATAACGCTATTGCAGCCACGAATCTGATGATTTCCAGCGTTGTTATCAGGTTGTTCATTTTCTCACGTCCTTTCTGATCTCTCTGCTATCCACTTGTCAAGCAGCGTTGAGTATATCTCGTACACATATTCGTTAAGCTTAATGGCGCACCCAAAAGGATACACACCCTGTCTAAGACCTGCGTTCAGCCTGTTCACGTTGGTGTTGAAGCCTGCGGCTTTCAGCCGCTCAACTGCCTCTGCCGATGATATCACCCTGAGCATTTAGTCCACCTCCTCAATTGTCAAAAGAGTTTCATGCGGCGTAACAAAAACGCTTACTTTTTTCATAGCCTCACGCTTGCTATTGGCAAATACTGTATGTACCCACCTGCGACTATACTGGTCTACTGTTGTTACTTTGTACATTTTCATTGCTTTGTCCCTCCTCTTTGTATTTTCTGTCATTTCTGCTTCCAGTGAACATATCCTGCAAACATTGCTAGTTATCATGAGAGACAACGGAATTGTGTTGTCAAGCCCTACTATCGCACATATGCCAAACGCAAGCGGACTCGCTAGACACAACGCAATACCAAGATAGTACGCTATCTTTTCCAAATTCAACGTTTGCCCTCCTCATATTGTGATCTTGTTACAATCAGCTCTCCGTCAAGAGTCCAATACTGAATGACCTCTCTACAGGGGTCATTTTCTGTTCCTGCACCTTTCAAGGCTCTTGTTACGATCACCTGCTCAACCCTGGCACTGTCACATCCTCTTGGAGTAGCAGTAATTTTCTTTTCCACGTTTCTCTCACCTCTCAATTATCAGTTGCAAACTCTTTCCATTTGTGGTACAATAAATACAAAAAATGAAAGGTGTGCAAATGTATTGATCTTAAAAATCTTTATTATATACGCCGTTGTTACAATTTTAGTCTTTTTGAAAAACACATATAGGAAATATCACGTTAATTATTTAAGGAATACATACCGAGAAAATCTTCTTAATAATCAAAACGCTAAAAATTATGAGCTGTTGATTCCATTTACCAACGTCTTTGAACACGCCCATATGTCTGATTATAGATATGATCTTGAAGATTATATAATCAAGGGAAAATATCCTTATAAATTTGAAGACCTACTTAATAAGGCATTCTATCACTATTCATACAATGCTAAGCATTGTTTTTCGTGGTTTTTCAGAATACCTCTGCCAAGAATAACTTCAATAACCAAACATATCTCAAACAAAGTTTTGCAACCTTTTGTGTTTGTTTTTACTGTGATTCTTGATTATCTGATATGTCTTTCTCTTGATAAATACGGCTTAGGAGAAAAAATTCTAAATTTCTTAGTTTCCTTTCTAAAGAAGCTATTTTAAACTCTGGCGTATCCCACCTGTTAGGCAAATCATCACACTCCGTATGCGCAATGATCGTCAGTAACTTCACCTTTTGCATTAGCTCATCAATCTTCTGATTTGCTTTTCTTTCCTCTAATGAGTTCCATATTGATATCAGAATAAGGATAATCATTAGAACAATGCCTACTTTAAGAATATAACCTCACCCCCTCTTCTCACTCACCTTCCCCTCACGCCTTAGGATATGGCGTCGGGTTTCTAGTCTTGTTCCGTTTTTTTACATACGCTCTTGACCAATCTTTCAAGATCATCCAACCTTTTGGATAATGCTCCTAGATTTCTGCAAACTTCAAGCATATCAGCGGTGTAATCAGGAACTTTTCCTTCAACTGATTTAAGTCGCTGATTGAGATCATTAAGTGCCCCATATACACTAAAAATTTCGTCTTTCATAAAATTCACCTCCTTTAATTCTCATATTGCAAACCCTTTCCATTTGTGATACAATATGTGTATCTTACACAGAAAGGAGGATTGCTTTGATTTATACTTTCATAATGGCTTGCATTACAACAGTTTCAGCTATTGCAGCACCTATTATTACAGCTTTAATAAATAATAGGTTTCAATTAAAGTTAAAATAGCTTGAAATATACGAGAAAAAACGTATTGAGGTAATAAACCGATATGTGTCCGCCGTATCAAGCTACGTTACTAAACCTTCATCTAGTAGCGAAGATGACTTATTTGTGATTATGAATTCTGTATTCTTATACGCTCCACCTAAAGTTTGGAAAGATATTTCAAACCTTAATTCTTTAATAAACAACCATAATCTAGTGAAAGCGAAAGAATTATTACCTAAAGTAACACAAAAGTTATCACCAAGCGTTTTCAAACTCAAAAACTGACGCAAGCATAATAAGTATGACAGCAACATATATCACATAGCCCCCAAGCTGTTCGGGGGCTATTTTTCCCATAATCGTAATCGCAACAATCGCTATTACGACCATAAGAGCATATAACCACCACATTTTTTATTCACTTCCTTTTCCTATTTTTCGGTTTCCTTTAAGAAACTATGTCTGCAAAAAAAATATCAAGTATCATTTTTTGCGTAAGTTTCAACACCTTTGAGATACTTACAATCTCAGGCTGCTTAAATGCCGACTCTCCTTTCATACGAGAATACAACGTTTTCTTATCTAAACCTATTAACTCAGCGAGTTTTGGAATAGTCAGACCACATCTTGCTATTTCTGCATTAAGGTCATTAATATTCACTTCTTTCACCTCCATTTTTATATTTGTTTCCTTTAGGATACTTCAAGTATATCATATCAACATAACATTGTCAACCCCTTTAGGAAACTTTTTTCGCTTTTTTTGAAAAAACAGTTGCATTTTGGAAACACATATGTTATAATATAATCAATTAAACTTGGAGGACTCAATTTATGGATATAGGGAAGCTTATAAATAAAAGACGAACAGAACTTAAACTTACTCTTGAAGATGTGGGTAATGCTGTCGGAGTTAGCAAAAGCACCGTAAAAAAGTGGGAAGACGGATTTATATCAAATATGAAAAGAGATAAAATAGCTGAGCTTGCGAAGGTACTTAAGCTAAATCCTGTCTCTCTTATTACTGGAGAAGAAATTATTGAGAAATTCCCCGCAAAGAAAATATCAGATGATGATATAAAATTTGCTTTGTTTAATGGCTCAGAGGGCGTGACAGACGAGATGTATGATGAAGTAAAACAATTTGCTGAAATGGTAAAGATGAGAGAACAGTTGAAAAAAAGGTAATAATAATTTTTAAATTTTAAGAAAGGACTTGTGAAAATGATCAATTATGACAAATTACAAAAATTAAAATCCGAGATAGATAAGCTAACAGCTTCATATGTCTTACCATTTTCATCAGAATTCAAAAGTTGGCACGGCAGATGTGTCCGTTATTTCGAAAATAACTTTGGAAAAGATAGTGCAGAATATACGCAGTTCAGTAATATAAAATTTGAAAGTGCTTTAATAGATGACGAACAAGACCATTTGAGGTGCATTGAGGGTCTCAAGATAGCCAAAGATATGTTTGATGATATACTTGATGAAAATGAACAAGCTCCAACAGCTATACAAAATAAAGTTTCCAAAAATAAAATATTTGTAGTTCACGGACGAAATGACGCACTTAAAGAAACCGTTGCAAGGCTCCTTGAACAGCAAGATATTGAGCCAATTATACTTCACGAGCTTAGTAGCGGAAATAAAACGTTAATTGAAAAGCTTGAACATTATAGTAAAGATGTGCGTGCAGCTATAATCTTGATCACACCAGATGACGACGGAAAGTTGAAAACAGAAGATACTTACAAATCAAGAGCAAGGCAAAATGTTATATTTGAGGCAGGCTATTTTATAGGCTATCTTGGAAGAGAAAATGTTTCATTAATAGTTTCTGATGATAAGTCCATTGAGCTACCAAGTGATTTGAATGGAGTTGTTTATGCTAACGGAATGTGGCAATATACCTTGATGAACGAACTTAAAGCTATGGGCTTTGATATAGACTTGAATAAGGTAAGAATATAAATAAAAAAAATCTCGCCCCCAAGTGCTACCAACACTCAGAGGCGAGCAGAGCGGATACTACCAATATCAGCTCAAAATGAACAAAACCCAATCACCACAAAAGGGCTTATTCTGCCCTTTTATTGTAGCACACTTTCGGGGAAGTGTCAAGAATAGGAGGCAAATATGCTATGTAAAAAATGCCGCAAGGAAATTTCCGAAGGCTCACTTTATTGTAACTTCTGCGGAAAAAAGCAGGAGACCACAAAGCGAAAAGTCCGCCGCAGAGCAAGAGGAACAGGTACGATAAGATATCGACCTGACTATAAAAACCGCCCCTATGTTGTTTTCAGCCCTCGAACAACGTCCGGCACAGGTGAAAAGTACATCGGCTGCTTCAAAACGGCAGCAGAGGCACAAGCCGCCCTTGATAGTTACTTCAACTCTACGCACATAGATCACTCTAGCCTAACTCTTGCACAAGCGTATGAGAATTGGAGTTCCGAGCATTTTGAAAGCCTTACAAAGAGTGGTGAGCAGGGCTACAAGACCGCATGGAGATACCTTGATAGTATCGCAGGCAGGAAGATGTCAGAGCTTAAAACAGCAGATTATCAGAGGTGCATAACCGAATGTGCCAAACGTTTCAGCCGTTCGCAATGTGCAAAAATCAAGCAGCTATGCTCACAGCTCTGCAAGTACGCCGCCCAAAATGACATCATAGACAAAAACTATGCTGAATACATAACACTTCCAAAAGAGGTTAAGAAAGAGAAAAGAATTTTTTCAGCGGAAGAGCTTGAAAAGCTGTGGAAGCACTCTTCGGATAGATCTGTCCAAGTCATTTTGTTTATGATCTACACAGGCTTTCGTATCGGCGAGGTGTTCACGATACTTAAAAAGAATGTCCACCTTGCCGAGAACTACATGATCGGCGGCATCAAGACCGAAGCGGGCAAGGACAGACTTGTACCGTTTCCGTCACAGATACCCGAAATAAAGACGTTTGTACAAGATTGGTACAATGAAAGCAAGACAGATTTTTTGCTGAATGGCGATGTCAACAATTTCAGAAAACGCAATTTTTATCCTGCACTTGCCGAGTGTGGTGTGATACCCGAGCCGACAGTTACCGAACTAAAAAGCGGCAAAACGACAAAGAAATATGACACGGAGATAACGCCTCATTGCTGCCGTCATACGTTCGCAACGTTATCGGCAGATTGCGGTATGCAACCCGAAAAATTACAACGTATCATCGGTCATGCCAAGTATGAAACAACGGCAGATATATACAATCACTCAGGGCAGGACGCAAAAGCACTAGCAGAAGAAATGTCAAAGTTAAGAAAGCCAGTGGAACATTAGTGGAACATTTCACCGATAAGCGCCGATTTTACGGCATTTCTTGATTGGTTGGTAAGGACGAGGTCACCGGTTCAAGCCCGGTTAGCAGCTCCAGCAGGTGCTTGCACCTGCACCCAGATCCGCTATCATTTATGGTAGCGGATTTTTTTGTCGCCGCACATGGGTACGATACCCTACACATAAAAAACACCGCCCGAACTCCTCGGACGGTGTTATATTTTTATCTCGTATTACAGATTTGTATACTCCATAAGGCTCTTATCCACCTCACGGGCAACATCTCTGCCCTCTCTGATAGCCCATACTACAAGTGACTGTCCTCTGCGCACATCGCCTGCGGCAAAGACGTTCTTCACGTTGGTCTGATGTGTGCCGTCGGCTGTTGCGATATTCGTTCTGCCGTCTACCTCAACGCCAAAAGCCTTTGTGAGATAGCTTTCAGATCCCAGAAAGCCTGCCGCAATAAGAACAAGCTCGGTTTCTACCTTGTATTCGCTGCCCTCAACAGGCTTCATTATCGTTCTGCCTGACTTAGGGTCTTTCTCCGGGGAGAGCTTTACAAGCACTGCGCCCTTAAGATTGCCCTTTTTGTCTTTGAGGAATTCCTTAACAGTTGTCTGATAAACTCTCGGGTCATGACCGAACACACCGATAGCTTCTTCCTGACCGTAATCTGTCTTGCAGACCATTGGCCACTGCGGCCATGGGTTGTTTTCGGCTCTCGTGTCAGGAAGCTTTGGCATCATTTCAAGCTGCAAAACGCTCTTTGCGCCATGTCTTACGCTTGTACCAACGCAATCATTTCCTGTATCTCCGCCACCTATTACCATGACGTTCTTGCCCTTTGCGGAAATGTGGTTTTTATCCGTAAGACCGCCGTTCAGCAGCGCCTTAGTTGTGGATTTCAGAAAATCCACTGCAAAATAGATACCATTTGCATCTCTGCCCTCGGCTTTGATATCTCTAGGGTTTGAAGCACCACAACAAAGTATTACTCTGTCGAAGTCCTTGAGAAGCTCAGCCGCTGTGATATCCTTGCCCACATTAACGCCTGTGCGGAACTCGATGCCCTCTTCTTTCATTATGTTTATCTTGCGCTCGATTATCTGCTTTTCAAGCTTCATGTTCGGTATGCCGTACATAAGCAGACCGCCCACTCTGTCCTCACGCTCGAAAACTGTTACACTGTGACCTCTCTGATTGAGCTGGTCAGCGGCAGCAAGACCTGACGGGCCTGAACCTATAACAGCTATAGTCTTTCCTGTTCTTACCTTTGGCACTCTTGCTGAAGCATATCCGCAGGCATAGGCATTTTCGATAATGCCGTATTCGTTAGCCTTTGTGGTAACAGCGTCGCCATTAGCTCCGCAGGTGCAGGCTTTTTCGCAAAGTGCAGGACAAACTCTTGATGTGAACTCAGGAAAATTGTTCGTCATATGAAGTCTGTAATATGCCTGCTCCCAGTTGCCCTTGTATATAAGGTCGTTCCATTCAGGGATAAGATTGTTAAGCGGACAGCCTGAAAATGCGTTGCCTATCTTCATTCCTGCCTGACAGAACGGCACACCGCAGTCCATACATCTTGCTCCCTGCTTTTGCTGCTCCTCCTTTGAAAGAGGAGTGTGAAATTCATTAAAATTCTTTATACGTTCCTCAACGGAGAACGCTGCTGCGTCCTCACGCTTATAGTCCATAAAACCAGTTGGCTTTCCCATATCTCAACTATACTTGCTTTCACGGCAAGTATATCCTCCTTTCGATTTTAAAAGTACAATATCTCATGTGCGCAGGCTTACTGCTTGCCGTTGATGATCTGATAGAATGCTTCTATCTGCGCCTGATCGCTGCTCATGCCCTTTTCTTCCATTGAAGCTATAGCAGACATCATCTTCTTGTAATCGTGAGGGATTATCTTCTTGAACTTAGGCAGATATTCCTCAAAGTTATCAAGAATACGCTTGCCCTTTTCAGAGCCTGTTGCGTCAACATGCTGCTGGATAAGGTCTTTGAGCTGAATTATATCGTACTTCTCCTTGACCTCAGAGAAAAGTACCATTTCCTTGTTGAGTCTTGTGTAAAGGTGTCTGTCCTCGTCAAGAACGTAAGCTACACCGCCCGACATACCTGCCGCAAAGTTTTTGCCCGTCTTGCCGATAACTACCACACAGCCGCCTGTCATATACTCACAGCCGTGGTCGCCAACGCCCTCGACAACTGCCACTGCGCCTGAGTTTCTTACGCAGAAACGCTCGCCTGCAACACCGTCGATGAACGCCTTACCGCTTGTCGCGCCGTAAAGTGCAACGTTACCGATAATGATATTGTCCTCGGCTTTGAAAGTGGAATCCTTCGGAGGATAAACAACGAGCTTACCGCCTGAAAGTCCCTTGCCGAAATAATCGTTAGAGTCGCCCACAAGCTCGAGGGTCAAGCCGTTCGGGATAAATGCGCCGAAGCTCTGTCCGCCTGAGCCGTTGCAGACTATCTTGTATGTATCGTCAGCAAGTGTGTTATAATACTTTCTTGTTATCTCTGAGCCGAAGATAGTACCGAATGAACGGTCTGTGTTCTTGACATTTACTGTAATAGACTTCTTCTCACCACTCTTAAGATTTTTCTCGAACTCCTTCATGAGTACCTTTTCATCAAGAGTGTTTTCAAGCTTGAAATCATACTTGGATTTCTTGTTGTATTCTACCTTTTCTGAAACGTAATCAGAGTTGATGATATTAGAAAGGTCAACTTGTGCCGCAGTGCCTGTGATACCAGCCTTTGGCTTGATAAGGTCAATTCTTCCCACAAGCTCGTCAACTGTTCTTACGCCAAGCTTTGACATATATTCTCTAAGCTCGGAAGCCACGAATATCATAAAGTTCATTACATATTCAGGCTTGCCGGGGAACTTCTTTCTAAGCTCCGGGTTCTGTGTTGCAACACCAAATGGGCAAGTATCAAGATTACATACTCTCATCATTGCACAGCCGAGTGTTATCAGCGGAGCTGTTGCAAAGCCGAACTCCTCTGCGCCAAGGATCGCTGCGATAACAACATCACGGCCTGTCATGAGCTTTCCGTCTGTTTCGATAACGACCTTGTTTCTAAGACCGTTCTTGATAAGGGTCTGGTGTGCTTCTGCAAGTCCAAGCTCCCATGGAAGTCCTGCATTGTAGATAGAGTTTCTCGGAGCCGCACCTGTACCGCCGTCATAGCCTGAGATAAGGATAACACCTGCGCCTGCCTTTGCAACGCCTGCTGCAACTGTACCAACACCGCACTCAGAAACGAGCTTTACAGAAATTCTTGCGTTCTTGTTTGCGTTTTTCAGGTCATAGATAAGCTGAGCCAAGTCCTCGATAGAGTAGATATCATGGTGTGGCGGAGGTGAGATAAGCGACACGCCAGGTGTGGAGTGTCTTGTTTTAGCTATCCATGGATAAACCTTTTTGCCAGGGAGATGACCGCCCTCGCCAGGCTTTGCGCCCTGTGCCATTTTTATCTGTATCTCATCAGCAGATGTGAGGTATCTTGAAGTTACACCGAAACGTCCCGAAGCCACCTGCTTGATAGCTGAACATCTGTCCTCAGAAGTGCCCTTTGTGAGAAGTCTGTCAAGGCTCTCACCGCCCTCGCCTGAGTTTGACTTGCCGTGAAGTCTGTTCATTGCGATAGCAAGTGCTTCATGAGCTTCCTGCGAGATAGAGCCGTAGGACATAGCGCCCGTCTTAAATCTTCTTACAATAGAGTCAACGCTCTCAACTTCCTCCAGCGGAACAGGATTTTCAGCAAAGTTGAAATCCATAAGACCTCTGATGTTCACAGGGTCCATTTCCTCAGAGATAAGCTTTGAATACTTCTTGTATGTTTCATAGTCGCCAGTCCTTGCAGCCTGCTGGAGCAGATAGATAGACTGAGGATTGTAAAGATGCTCCTCCTTGCCGCTTCTGAACTTGTGGCTTCCTCTTGATTCAAGCTCTGTGTCTGTGCCAAGTCCAAGAGGGTCAAAGGCTGATGTATGAAGTCTGTCAACGTTCTTTTCAATATCAGAGATAGTGATACCGCCTATTCTGCTGACAGTGCCTGTGAAATACTTGTTTATAACGTCCTCGCCGATACCGATAGCCTCGAATATCTGTGAGCCTTGATATGACTGGATAGTAGAGATACCCATTTTTGAAGCTATCTTTACGATACCATGGAGAACAGCCGCATTATAATCGTCAACAGCGGCATAGTAATCCTTGTCGAGAAGGTCGTCAGCAATAAGCTCGTGGATAGTTTCCTGAGCAAGATAAGGGTTGATAGCGGAAGCGCCATAGCCAAGCAGTGTTGCAAAGTGATGAACTTCTCTAGGCTCGCCGCTTTCGAGGATAATAGCAAGAGATGTTCTCTTCTTTGTAACAACAAGGTGCTGATGAAGCGCTGATACTGCAAGCAGCGACGGGATAGCAAGGTGGTTCTCGTCAACTCCCCTGTCTGAAAGGATAAGGATATTTGCGCCCTCGCTGAACGCCTTGTCTGCTTCTATATAAAGTCTGTTTATAGCCTTTTCAAGTCTTGTGTTCTTATAATAAAGTATAGGGATAACAGCTACCTTAAAGCCAGGAATGTGCATATTCTTTATTTTAAGGATATCTGTTGAGGTAAGGATAGGGTCGTGTATCTTCATTACCTTGCAATTTTCAGGCTTTTCTTCAAGAATGTTGCCGTCCTCACCGATATAGACAGTTGTGGAGGTAACTATTTCTTCTCTGATAGCGTCTATAGGCGGATTTGTTACCTGTGCAAAGAGCTGTTTGAAGTAGTTGAACAGTGGCTGAGGCTCTTTTGAAAGCACCGCAAGCGGGCTGTCTGTACCCATAGCAGCAATAGACTCAGAGCCGTTCTTTGCCATTGGCAGGATAGATGTCATAACGTCCTCATAGGTATAACCAAAAGCTTTCTGAAGTCTTTGTCTTTCCTCGTAGCCGTGTTCCTCTACCTTGATGTTTGGTATCTTGAGGTCTTTAAGTCTGACAAGGTTGCTGTCAAGCCACTCGCCGTAAGGCTGCTTTGAAGCATAGTATTCCTTAAGCTCGTCATCGTCGATAACTCTGCCCTGAACAGTATCAACAAGAAGCATTTTGCCCGGGCGAAGTCTTTCCTTTTCAACGATATTGTCTGACGGGATAGGAAGTGCGCCCACCTCAGACGAAAGGATAAGATTGCCGTCCTTTGTGATATAATATCTTGACGGACGCAGACCGTTTCTGTCAAGCACTGCACCCATGATATCTCCGTCAGAGAAAAGGATAGAAGCAGGTCCGTCCCATGGCTCCATCATAGTTGCGTAATACTGATAGAAGTCTTTCTTAGCCTGACTCATCGTGCCGTTGTTATCCCATGGTTCCGGAATTGTTATCATAACAGCCAGCGGCAGATCCATTCCACTCATGACCAAAAATTCAAGTGTGTTGTCGAGCATTGCAGAGTCTGAGCCTTCCGTGTTTACAACAGGTGTGACCTTATCAAGGTCGCCCTTCAAATGCTCAGACTTCATCGTTTCCTCACGAGCGAGCATTTTATCAGCATTGCCTCTGATAGTGTTTATCTCACCGTTGTGAACGATCATTCTGTTAGGATGCGCCCTCTGCCAGCTTGGGTTTGTGTTGGTAGAAAATCTTGAATGTACCATAGCGATAGCAGACTCGTAGTCCTTATCCTGAAGGTCAGGGAAGAACTTTCTGAGATCCTGCACAAGGAACATTCCTTTATATACTATAGTTCTGCTTGAAAGCGATACAACGTAGGTGTCCTCATTTGACTGCTCGAACACACGTCTTGCAACATATAGCTTGCGGTCAAAGTCAAGACCCTTTTTAACGCCCTTTGGACGCTTGATGAAGCACTGCATTATGGCAGGCATACACTGGGCAGCTCTCTTGCCAAGCACCTCAGGCTTTGCAGGAACGACTCTCCAGCCAAGGATCTCCAAGCCCTCTTTTTCAGCGATTATCTCAAACATCTTCTTTGCCTGATTTCTCGCAAGCTCGTTCTGTGGGAAGAAGAACATACCAACGGCATAATCTCTCTCCTCGCCAAGCGTGATCCCAAGCTCAGCGGCGGCGATCTTCTTGAAGAATTTATGTGAGATCTGAAGCAGGATACCTACTCCGTCACCTGTTTTGCCCTCTGCGTCCTTACCAGCACGATGCTCAAGCGTTTCAACGATAGTCAGCGCATTTGCAACAGTATCGTGGCTCTTTTTGCCCTTAATGTTCACAACAGCACCTATTCCGCAGTTATCATGCTCGAATTTCGGTGAATACAGGCTTTTTACATTAGTCATATCCTCCATGCGTTCCATTTTTATCACCCTTTCCTGCCAAACTGTAAAAAAATTATAGCTTATCGTTCAGCAACGTATGTTATTTCACGGCTCATAGCCGATTTTTAGCTGTTTTTAACAAAAAACTTGCAGGAAGAAATTAAAATCCTGCAATCCTGCATAAGTGCAAACAAACTCAAAGCGTGGTTTTTCGCACAAATGCAAGAAAATAGCCTTTTGCCGTCTTTTTTGACGGCTTAATCATTATAACACACATTACAGCAAAATGCAAGAGCGAATGATAAAACTTGCATAAAATCATTATTAATTTTTAGTTAATCGGTATACATATATAACTTATGATTTCATATCGCTTTCCTGGGTAAACCTCGCAAACTAACGTAACAACGCTCTTTTCAGCTTCTTTGCAGCCATTTTCAGCGGTGAATCATACTCTTTGTAAAAATGCTGATAATCCTTAGAATTGTTCCAGTCACCACCCCATTTCCAGCCGTGACGTCTGAAAATGCAATAGCAAAGGTCTGTTCTGTCAATCTTGTGATCAAAAGCCTTGTCACGGTCTGCATACTCTGCAGCATTGGCAGGCATGACCTTATTCCCCACTATATAAGGATTTATAAGTGGGTTTATGTCTATCGCCCTGCCGTAGCTGTGAGCCGAGATAGTGTTGGTACCAGCCACCACCCTATAGTTGAAGGCAGAGGAATTGTTATCCGCCATTGACCTTTCATCATCAGCGTCATACTCGTCCACGAGCCTGATTTTTTCTATCTCATAACCGCCCTCGAAAAGCTCATAGAAGATATCCAGAACCTCCTCCGCAAGCTTCCTCGCCACGATAAGCTCCCCCGACTGCACCTTATGCTCAAAGTCATAATATCTCACACGCAGATAGGCAAGGTCGCCCAGCTTCACATAGGGATTCTCCTTATAGGAAACGCCTTTGATACGCTCTATCACCTCGTTTGGAAGCTCCTCAGCCGTAAAGCCCTCTCTGTATAATATCTTTTCCATAAAAAACACTCCTTACAAAAAGCGGTCAAGGCATGATACCTTGACCGTCCTTATTATTTATCCGCAGACTTGTAGTACATAACAACAGGCGTACCGTAAGGCACGTTGTCATAAACATATTTGGCGTCGTCATAGCTCATATTTATACAGCCGTGAGAGCCGTTGTATTTGTATATCTCACCGCCGAAATATCCGCCTCGCCACGTTGAATCGTGAAGACCTATTCCGCAGAGAGAAACATTGTTCCAGAAGTTGCACTTTGTATCCCACTCGTCGCCGTCGGCATTTGTGTCTTTCATACGCTTGTTGGTCTCCTTTGACCACAGCTTATAAACACCAGGGAGAGTTGTTCTCGCCTCAGATGTGGTCTGACCTGAAACTATATAGGTATCAAGCTTTTTCTTGCCCTTTTCATAATACCACAAGTGCTGGTCGGTAAGGTCTATCTCAATATAAGTGTCGCCTATATCATCGTCCTTGCTTCTCGCAGACTCAACGCCTGTAAAGTCAAAATAACCGGTACTATAATAGATAGGGTCTACCTTGTCAACGCTCTCGCCCTTTTCAAGCATATCCACAAGATCGTCACAAGTCTTTTCCTGATCTATCCACCAGCCGTATTTAGCATCAGAGCTTGTCGGCACGATTATGTCGCCCTGCAAAGTGGCGTGGAATTTTCTCTTAGTATTATATGTATCATACTTCTTTGCGAGCTTTTCCACATACTCCATGGCTTTCTTTCTATCCACAGTGTAGCTTCCGTCATCTTTGAGCTTTATCATCTTCATAAGCTCCTCGCCCGTGAGAGTTTCTGTGGTGTAGTCAAAATCGTATGTGACAGAAAGCTGGAAAACATCATTTCGTTTCTTGCAATCGTCCTCAAGGTCTGCGCTCTTCACCTCCGGAAGAGAATAACAACCTATGTCCTTGTCAAGCTCAACGCTAAGCTCACCTGCCGCCACGCTTTGCGTAACATAAGCTTCAAGTTTTTTCATATCGGTTATCTTGTTTCCCTGCACCTCAGGGGTGATAACATAGGCCGTCTTATCCTCGTTAAGACCAAGCTTTGCATCGGCAGATTCAACATCGCCCCAGTTTGCTTTCTCCACAAGCTTCTGAAGCTTCTCAACATCAAATGTGATGTCCTCATTAAAGCTATAGGTGGAGTTCTGTATAAATCCAGAGAACCATGTTTTTCTGTTCACGCTGTCATAGATCTTCTGAAGCTCGTCCTTGCCGCTTAGTCTGTAATCAAAATCAGCCGTCTTGAAAACAACAGGCGTGCCGTCGATAGTTTTGACCGTAAGCTCATAAGGCATATCGTTCACCCCGAGCAGATCGCAAGCCTGTTCAAATGTCTTTCCGCCCACGTCAACGCCATTCACTGTTGTGCCGCTCAGAAATCTGTTGCCATAGTAAGCTCTTCCAATGAAATATCCTCCGCCCACAACTATCACGATAGCCGCTGCCGCAGTGCCGCAGATAATGCCGATATTGTTGCGTTTTTTCTTTCTTTTCTTATTCTTTGACGAACCTTTGACAGAGCTGTTTTTCTTCACTGATGTCGCAGGCTTTTTCGTTATTTTTGTGGAATTTTCCGTCATCAATTATCCTCCTGTACAAAATGACGTTCGGCATTTGCCGACAATGTATCAAGAATAATTATATCATGCTTTTTTCCTTTTGTCTATAGGATAGGCTGAAAAATTTGTCACAAAAAGAGTGTCGGATATTCTTATTTAATGTACAAATAAACGTACTGCAAGCAAGCTACACGCAAACACAGTAAAAAAATATCGGGCAGATAACTCCACCCGATACAATATCAGTCTTTTTTATACTTGTTCTTGACCTCGCTGTAGGTCTTGCAGAAGCGGTCATGGGAGATATACGCTCCCCAGCTCATGTTATCGTCCACCTGAGGGTCCATAACATATACCTGACCGTTTATCGTTACCTCCACCCACATATGATAGCCGTAACCGCCTGCCGCCATAGCGGTCTTGCCGTCAACGGTCTTTGCGTCAAAGCCTATGTAGTTGAGCATTGCAGCGTAAACATAAGAATATTCTGTGCAAGTGCCGTAACCGTCCTCAAGAACAGCCTTGACAGGATTTGCCCAGCCGCCGTAATCGTAGACCGTGTTCTTTATAATATAATCGTAGCAAGCCACAGCCTTTTCGTAGTTTGTCATATCATCTGATATTATCTTATGGAGATATTTCAGAAGTATCTTTTCTTCCTTTGCGCTGAGCGTCGCCTTTGGATCAAGCACTGCAGAATTAAGTCGCTGTGCAGGGGTCTTGCCGTTGTCAACAACAGGCGCAGTGGTTGTAGTTGTAACAGGCTTTTTAGTTGTTGTCACCTTAGCGGTGGTGGTCTTTTTCTTGGTAGTAGTCACCGCAGGCGTTGTGGTCGTAACAGGGGCAGTTGTTGTCTTTGCAGTGGTAGTAGTTTTTGCAGTAGTAGTTTTCACTGTTGTAGTCTTTTTTGTAGCCTTTGAGGCAACGGTATCGCTGTCAGTAGTGCTGACAGGGGCGGAAGTAACAGCAGAAACCTTTGTTTCAGACTTTGAAGCCTGCTGAGTTTTCTTTGTCACAAGGCTTACTGATATGCTAAGCTTTGTGTCAGCGGAAGTCACGCTCTGCACTGCGGTCACTGACGCTGGCTTCTGTGACATTACAGAGGTCGTTACGCTCTCTGTTTTCAAAGCTGTTTCAGAAGCTGACTTTGTTGTTTCGCTTTTTGCAGTTTTTACAGCCTTAACAGCCTCGGTCTGAGAATTTTTCGCAGTTTCCTTGACGGCTGATGTTGTAAGAACAGTTGTGATATCCCCGATCTGCTCAGATGTTTCCTTGTCAGAAACAGCAGAAATGACCTTTGCATTTTCAGGCGGCATGACCGCACATGGCTGGATAACGTTTTTATCAAGTGTCGCAAAAGTCACAGCAGATACTGTCACAACTCCGCAGGCAGAAAGCACAGCCACACAGCGGGATATCCCTGACTTCAAATAACCCAATTCAGAACGCTCCTTTCAAATGTGATAAACTACACCATATTATAATGAATAAGGTTACAAAAGTCAAGGGGCATTGTAATCAAATTGTAATTTTCAAGCCGTTTTTTCGCTCATTTATGAAGCTTGTATGAACGTCAAGTTACAACCATTGTACATTTTATATCCCAGGAACGACAATATGGGTTCTATTTTTATCACTTTTAACAAATTTCGCAAAACTTTTATTAATAATACCGAAAAACGGACACCTGCGTTACAAAAGCCCATATTTTCCACGATATTTTACATATCTATCCACAAAATCGCCCACACAAAAAAAGAACGCAGACACAAGCCTGCGTTCCCTTTTTGAAGTATATGAAGTATATATGGAGAAAAAAGTATATGTGTAAATTTCATCTTTTTGTCTTTCTCTTATTGTGTTTATATTATATTCCGCCATTGTGACAGTTTTATGATAATGTGCTGAAAACTAATACACAAAAAACAAGTGCAAAAAAACGCCTGCCATATGACAGACGTTTTCTCTTAGTTTAAGTAAATTACTCAGCCTGAGGTGCTCCTACAGGGCAAGTACCTGCACAAGAACCGCAGTCGATGCACTCGTCAGCGTTAATAACACACTTACCATCAGCCTCGGAGATAGCTCCTACTGGACATGCGTCCATGCAAGCGCCGCAGCCGATGCACTCATCACTAATCTTATAAGCCATTTTCACAGACCTCCTTGCATAAATTCTACAAGTATCATATCAAATACTATACTTATATAATAACACATTTTCTGAAAAAATCAAGAGGTTTTCGGCATTTCATAAAAATTTCACATAGATTTTAAGTGATTTTTCGGTTAGTATTCACTAATCAGCTAGATGCTTGCCAATTCCTGCTGTGAGATAAGTGCAAATCCTGCTTCACTCAAAGCTTCCAGAGCGGCTGTAACGTTCTCTACTCTAAGGATAAGATAAGCCGTGTTTTCCTTAGTGTTTATGAATGCAGAATACATATACTCAACGCTGATGTTGTCATTGTAGAGAGCTTTCATTGCTTCTGAAAGTCCGCCTGGGCGGTCATTTATCTCCACTGCAAGCACCTGAGTGGTGGTAACGGAAAAGCCCTCTGTTTTCAAGGCTGAAACTGCTTTTTCAAAATCGTCAACGATAAGTCTGAGAATACCGAAATCCTTTGTGTCAGCAAGGGACATTGCACGGATATTCACATCATTATCCCCAAGTATTTTTGTAACGGCAGACAATCTGCCAGGTCTGTTTTCAATAAAAACCGAAAGCTGTTTTACTGTCATAAAATTACCCCCTGTCTTTTAGACAAGCTTTCTCTTGTCGATAACTCTTACTGCCTTGCCCTCAGAACGCGGAATGCTCTTTGGCTCAACAAGTCTTATCTTCGCCTTGATGCCAAGGATATTATGGATATCGTTGGATATCTTCTTTTCAAGATCCTCAATAGACTTGACAGTATCAGAGAACATATCGTCATTAAGCTCGACTCTTATCTCGAAAGTATCAGAATTGTTCACCCTGTCAACGACTATCTGATAGTTAGGGCTTGCCTTTGATATCTTAAGAAGCACTGACTCTATCTGCGATGGGAACACGTTTACGCCCTTAATGATGAGCATATCGTCGCTTCTGCCCATTGGCTTGCACATTTTGACGAGAGTTCTGCCACATGAGCATTTCTCTCTTGTAAGAATACAAATATCTCTTGTTCTGTATCTCAGCAGAGGGAAAGCTTCCTTTGTGATACTTGTGAATACAAGCTCGCCCTTTGAGCCTTCAGGAAGCACCTCGCCTGTGTCAGGGTCGATTATCTCTGCGATAAAGTTGTCCTCATTGATGTGCATACCAGACTGTGCTTCGCACTCGAAAGCTACGCCAGGACCGCTTGTTTCTGTCAGACCATAGATATCGTAAGCCTTGATACCAAGAAGATTCTCTATCTCGTGACGCATTTCCTCCGTCCAAGGCTCAGCACCGAAGATACCAGCTTTAAGTGTAAGCTCCTCCGGCTTTATGCCCATTTCCTTTACAGTTTCACCTATATATGCGGCATATGACGGAGTACAGCACAGGATAGTAGAACCTAGATCCTGCATGAACTGTATCTGTCTTTCTGTGTTTCCTGATGACATCGGCAGAGTAAGACAGCCCACCTTATGAGAGCCGCCGTTAAGACCTGCTCCCCCTGTAAAAAGTCCATAGCCATATGCAACGTGGCAAACGTCGTCTTTTGTTCCGCCTGCGGCAACTATAGCTCTTGCACAGCAATTTTCCCAAAGGTCGATATCATGCTGAGTGTAGAAAGCCACAACTCTCTTGCCTGTGGTTCCGCTTGTTGAATGTATTCTCACGCACTCTGAAAGCGGCTTTGCAAGCAGACCGTAAGGATAAGCCTCACGCAGATCAGCCTTTGAAAGGAACGGCAGCTTGTGCAGGTCCTCAATGCCGTGGATATCATCAGGCGTTACGCCCTTTTCTTCCATAAGCTTCTTGTAGTATGGCACATTGTCCCAGACGTGCTTGACCTGTTTGACAAGTCTTTCGCTCTGGAGTTTTTTCATGTCCTCGTGCGCCATGCACTCGATCTCTTCGTTCCAATATTTTCCCATTGGAACACACCTCCTGTTAAAATGGTTTCGGTCATATTACTCGGGTATCAACTTTGCACAAGTATCATACGCCGTACATATCTTCAAGCATTTTTATGCCTGTTTTCGTTTTGAACACCTTGTCACGGAAGCTTTTTATGCTCTCTTTGGAAAGGCTGTCCTCGAAAGCGTTCACAAGGAAATCGGCTTCCAAGAGTATCTGCCAGTCAAGCCCCTGGGCGCCCTCATAGGTGTGATGATGTGCGATAAGAAAGCACACCCTGTCTATGATATCCTCGTCAAAGTCAAGCTCTGTGAGCATTTTCCGTGCAGGCTCAGGACCTAACTGTTCCTGAAGCTTTCCGCCGCAGTGACCCTTGCCGTATCTCTCCTCCGCAGGCTTTATGCCTATATCATGCACCACCGACGCAACGTCAAGACAGTACATAGTGCGGATATCAAGCCCCTCTGCCCTGCCGATAACACGGGCAAAGGTATGCACCTTTATAAAGTGCTGTATACGCTTAGGGTCGCCGCCGAAAAACTCAGTCATTTTTATGATAAGACCGCTTATCTCGTCCATTATTTTACCTCTCTGCCGAGAGCGAACGCCTTTTTATTCAGTTCAAGGAACTTTGCAGGAACACAGTTTTCAAGAGCCTTCTGCCAAACGTCCTCGTCAAAAGCCATTTTAGTTGACACAACGCCCATGAGAACAACGTTTGAAGCCTTTGCAGTACCAGCCTGCTCTGCAAGTGCCAGTGCGTCAACAGCGATAACGTCAACGCCCTCTGCTTTAAGCTTGCCTATGATATCCTCAGGATAAACAGCCGCACCTGTGATAACAGGCATTGGGTCTATCTGCTGAGTTGAAGTTATGATATGTCCGCCCTTCTTGAGATATGAAACATATCTTGCGGCTTCAAGCTGTTCAAAGCTGATGATGATATCAGCTTCGCCTTTTTCAACTACAGGCGAGCATACCTCGCTGCCGTACTTAACGTATGTAACAACAGAGCCGCCACGCTGGCTCATTCCGTGTACCTCGCTAACCTTGACATCAAAGCCCTGTGAGAGAAGCACGTTTCCTATTATTCTTGACGCAAGCAGAGAGCCCTGTCCGCCTACGCCCACTATCATAATTGATCTTGTTTTCATTATTTACACCTCGAAATATATGTTATCATTAGTCGCATATCGCACCGAGCTTACACATTTCCTTGCATATGCCGCAGCCTACGCACTGTGTATGGTCGATAACGCACTTGCCGTCATGGATAGATATAGCAGGACAGCCTATCTTCAGGCACTGCTTACAGCCAACGCACTTATCCTTGTTTACCTTGAGCGGTGGATTGTGCTTTACATATTTAAGAAGTGCGCATGGACGTCTTGAAATAATAACGCTTGGTTCTTCCTTGGCAAGCTCTTCCTTGATAACAGCCTCTGTTTCAGCCATGTGATATGGGTCAACGACTCTTACGCTCTTGATACCAAGTGAATGGCAGAGCATTTCAAGGTCAACGGCATAAGCAGGGTCGCCCTTAAGATTTTTACCGGTTGTAGGGTTCTGCTGATGACCCGTCATACCTGTGATAGAGTTATCCAGAATGATAACAGTTGAATTTGTGGAGTTATATGCAACGTTCACAAGACCTGTCATACCGCTGTGCATGAATGTAGAGTCACCGATAACGGCAACAGACTTCTTCTCTGCATCTGCGCCTATTGCCTTGTTGAAGCCGTGAAGTCCGCTGATAGAAGCACCCATGCAGATAGTTGAATCCATAGCGCAAAGCGGTGCTGTTGCGCCGAGAGTGTAACAGCCGATATCGCCTGATACCATAACGCCCAGCTTATGCAGGCAATAGAACAGACCTCTGTGAGGACATCCCGGACACATAACTGGAGGTCTTACAGGCACGTTATCCTCAAATGTGATATACTCAGGCTTCTCGCCAAGTATCTTTTCAGCAACAATAGACTGTGAGATCTCGCCCATAAGGCTGAAAAGCTCCTTGCCGATAACGTTCACGCCGTTCTTTTTGCAGTGTGTTTCGATAACATCGTCAAGTTCTTCTATAACATACACCTTTTCGCACTTTGCAGCAAAGTCCTTTATTATCTGAATTGGCATTGGGTTTACGATACCGAGTTTAAGGTATGACGCCTTATCGCCCAGAGCTTCCTTTGCATACTGATATGAGATACCGCTTGTGATAACGCCTATCTTTGTATCGTTCATCTCTACCTTGTTGAGCGGTGAAGTTTCGGCATAATCAGCGATAGCCTTCATTCTTGCCTCAACAACAGGGTGACGGCGGATAGCGTTACCGGGCATCATAACATACTTCTGGATATTCTTTTCATATGGGATATTCTCCCTTTCCTCTCTCTCGCAAAGCTCAACAGCTGACTGAGAGTGAGAAACTCTAGTGGACAGTCTTACGATAACAGGAACATCGAACTTTTCAGAAAGTTCGAAAGCAGCCTTAGCAAACTCCTTGCACTCCCTTGAATCGGAAGGCTCTATCATCATTGTCTTAGAAGCGATAGCATGGTGACGTGAATCCTGCTCGTTCTGTGACGAGTGCATACCAGGGTCATCGGCGACAGCTATTACCATACCTGCCGTTACGCCTGTGTAGCCTGCTGTGTAAAGAGGGTCAGCGGCAACGTTAAGACCAACGTGCTTCATTCCGCAGAAGCTTCTTGCACCACCTATAGAAGCGCCAAGAGCCACTTCCATTGCCACCTTTTCATTAGGCGCCCACTCAGCATATACCTCGTCATATTTTGCAACAGCTTCTGTTATCTCAGTTGACGGAGTACCAGGGTAAGATGATACAACCTTACAGCCTGCCTCATACAGACCTCTTGCAAACGCCTCGTTTCCAAGCATTAGTTTTTTCATACAATAAATCTTTCCTTTCACTGCACCGACCATTTTTTCGTGGTCGGTAAAAATAAACAATAATTAAAATAGACACAAGTAATTATACCACAAATTTCACCAAAATGCAACAGCTTTTTTGATTTAAAGCACCAATAGAGTGTTATAAAAAGTTTGCTTACGGCAATTTAGTCAGTTTGCATAAAATATTAAGGGAGCTTCTGTGCAAAAATTCACCTATAGGCACACTTGGCACAAATACACGCACACATGAAACGTGCAGCGCACGATTTGAGCAACAAAAAATAGATTGCCGACAGGCGATACAAGAGTGTTGCAAAAGGCTTAAACAAGCGGGACGTCGAGGGCGCCGTCCCCTACAGTCAACGTAAATACGCTGTTTGTATGTAGGGGCGAACAGTGTTCGCCCGTTGATTTGACATTTTTGCAATAAAATAAATCGCCGCCAGGCGATACCATAATTCCTCATTCCTCATTCTTAACACTCCTCATTCCTCATTCTCACCTCCTCACTTGTTTAAAAAATTGTACTTGAAAAAATAGCATAAATGTTGTATAATAACAAAGTATACTTAAATTTACGTTCGGAGGATATACATAATGAAAAAATACACACTTGACGAGGTCTACACAGCCGATATGACGGCGTTTCAGAGAGAAAGATATAACAGAGTTGCGGATGAGTTTGAAAAGCTTTTCGGTGAAAAGCCAACTGCTTTCTTCTCAGCTCCAGGCAGAACTGAGGTAGGCGGCAACCACACCGACCACAACTTCGGCTGCGTTCTTGCGGCAGGCGTTTCACTTGACGTTATCGCTGCTGTCGCTCCTGACAACGAAGAGAACGTTATTACAATAAAGTCCGAGGGCTTCCCAATGGACACTGTGAACGTTGATGACGATACGATCTACGAGGAGCAGAAAAACACATCTGCGGCACTTATAAGGGGTATGTCCGCAGGCTTTAAGAAGAATGGCCACAAGGCAGGGGGCTTCAAGGCTTATGCTACTTCAAACGTGCTCAAAGGCTCCGGACTTTCTTCATCGGCGGCTTATGAAGTGCTTATTGGCACTATCCTCAATGGTCTTTACAACGAGGGCGAGGTTTCTGCTGTGGAAATAGCTCAGATAGCTCAGTTTGCGGAAAATGTATATTTTGGCAAGCCGTCAGGTCTTATGGACCAAATGGCTTCATCAGTAGGCGGATTTATCACTATCGACTTTGCTGACGAAAAGCACCCTGTTATCGACTCAGTAAAGTTCGATTTCACAAAAAGCGGTCACGCACTGTGTATCGTTGACACAAAGGGCAACCATGCCGACCTCACCCCTGAGTATGCGGCTATCCCTGCTGAAATGAAGTCTGTTGCGGCTTTCTTCGGCAAAAAGGTTCTGAGAGAGATAACAAAGGAACAGCTTCTTGAAAACATCTGTGCTGTTAGAGAAAAGTGCAGTGACAGAGCTGTGCTTAGAGCGCTCCACTTCTTTGACGATAACGAGAGAGTTGGCAAGGAAGCTTCCGCACTTTCAGAGGGCGACTTTGACGCTTTCCTGAGCCTTATCAATGAATCAGGAGATTCATCATTCAAATATCTTCAGAACATCTATGCTTCTTCTGCCCCAAACGAGCAGGGTCTTTCACTTGCTCTGTATCTTGCAAAGCAGGCTCTTGGCGGTGAGGGTGCTTGCAGAGTACACGGCGGTGGCTTTGCAGGAACTATCCAAGCGTTCGTACCTGAAAAGAAGCTTGAAGCTTTCAAGGCCGAAATGGAGAGAGTATTCGGTAAAGGCTCATGCTATGTGCTGTCCATAAGACCTGTTGGCGGCGTGCAGATCGACCTTTAATATAGGAGTTGTCATGAAAAATCCATTTGCAGGCTTGAAGAAAAAGCAGGTGAAGTTGCAGTTTTCCACCTGCGGAGAGATAATGATAGACGGACTTCCCTTTGCTTTTGGAGTGGAGAGTGCAGGGAAAGCGTCAGACAAAGGGCTTTGCGTTTCGATATCCGGTGAAGCTGTCAATGACGGACGTGTTACCTTTTCAAACCTTGAATACTACGAAAACCATGGCGGAAGGATAACCCTTGTGAAGCATGGCTTTTCACTTGTCACCAAAAAGGACGGCAAGAAAATTTATCAGGCGAAGTTTACCAAAATACCTATCACCGAAAAGGACACCTCAGTGCTTTTCAGAAAGCTCACCGAGGAAGAGGTCGTCCAACGACTCAACTGCGAGATAGCTTTTAAGGTGACCCCTCATTTCAGCGGTGAGGACACACCCGAAGTCATGCTCACAGTTTATCCTTATGAAAATATGCTCACAGGGTCGGCTGTGCAGTGGCTAAAGGTCACGTCTGACAAGGACTATTTTCTGCACAAATATTCTAATAAATAACAGGAGAGTTTATCCCATATGAGAATGAGAAGAAAGAAAAATCTTGAGGCACGTCTTGAAGCCTGCGGAGATTATATTTTATATCTTGACCGTGACGAGAAGAATTTTCAGGACAAGTCAAACAAACAGCTTATTGACTTTGAGAAGATATTCGGAAACAGCAATTCCCTTGTGCTGGAAATAGGCTGTGGAAAGGGTCAGTTTGCAAGAGAGATAGCAAAGAGAAATCCTGACAAGAATTTCCTTGCAGTAGAAAAAAGCAGTAACGTTATAGTTGACGCCGCACAAATGGCTATAGACGAGGGCATACCGAACCTGAGATTTGCAAGGGGCGAGGCTGAATATCTGGATTGCTTTATCCCTGAAAAGTCAGTGGAGTGTATCTACCTTAACTTTAGCTGTCCGTATCCTAAAAATACATATGCACGTCATAGGCTCACATACCGAGCTTTTCTTGAAATATACAGACGTATTCTTGTGGACAAAGGCGAGATATACCAAAAGACCGACAATATGCATTTTTTTGAGTTCTCCTTGGAGGAGTTCTCTGCGGCAAATTACGGACTCAAAAACATTTCTCTCGACCTTCACAACAGCGGCTTCGAGGGCAATATCGTAACGGAATATGAGAAGAAATTCTCAGACATGGGTATGCCTATCTACAGATTGGAGGCGTTCGTAAAATAATGAGCGAGCAGATAAATCCAATTGTCAGCGAGAAAGATATGGGTGCTGACGGCAAGCTTCGCAAATGGTCGACAGGTAGAAAAGTCAAGTGGATAATTTGGATAGTCGTTATTCTTGCAGTAGCACTCGGCTTCTGGCATCAGCACTATATGCGCTCCGACAGTCAGATAAAAGCCGTTTTCGATGACAATAAGGCTAACTTTCAGACCACTGCGGAGTTTATGATAGAAAGCATTTCATGCGAAAAGCCGACACTACCAAAGGGCAAATGCTCCATTAAATCGCTCACTGAAAACAATGCTTGCAAGTCTGTGAAGAAAGAGCTTGAGGAGCTGGAGCGCAGGAACGTTACATACATCGACAGCGACGGCTTGACAGTGAAATTTTATACCATTTATGATCATTACTATATTTACCGCTCACCCATAAGCTCATCAGGGGGCGAAGATAACCTCGGCAATGGCTGGTCATATGTTAAAACAAGCAAAAGCTGATTTTTTATGGACGAAAAAATTATTTTTCGTCCATTTTTTTATGCAATCAAACGGTCTTTACATTCGTGTTATAGATGAAAGGCTTTTCAAAACAACAAAGGAGGTGACAGCTTTGACAAGAGATATTGACTACATAGTTGACAAATTTTCAGACGATATCTACCGAGCGGCACTGGCAGTCACAGGCAGCGTTCACGAGGCGGGGGATATAGTCAGCGAGGTCATAATAAAATATTTCACAAGGCAGGGTGAGCTTTTCTTCAATGATGACGAGCATCTTAAAGCGTGGCTGCTGAGAACGGCGATAAATCTATCCAAAGACCTGCTAAGGTCGGCAGGCAGACGTCTGCGTGCAGAAAATGAGGTAAGTGCAAGCAGCGATTTTTCATCACCTGATATGCAGATAGATGTGCAAAACGCTATAAACAGGCTGGATAAAAAATACAGGATAGTGCTTTATCTTTTTTATTATCAAGGCTGCAAGACCGATGAGATAGCCGACATTTTGGGAACAAGCAAGGGCACGGTCACATCAAGGCTGAAAAGAGCAAGAGAAAAACTAAAGCTTTCACTTTCAGACTACGAAAAGGAGATGAGCGTATGAACGAAAGAGATATAAAACAATTTTTCGCAGGCGCAAGCCTTTCTGAGCAGAAAAAAACACAGCTCAAAGAAACGCTCAAAAAGCGTTTTCCACAACAAAACGGAGATATAAATACGGATACTTTCACACCACAAACCGAGCCGACACAGCCTGCCATAGTCGCAAGACACAAGGGTGCAAAGGTAGTTGCGGCAGCGGCGGCAGTGGCGCTTGTAATGTCAGGCGGAATTTACATGACAAGAAATATCCATGACTACGAGCCGAACGCAGGCACAGCTCCACCTGCAAACAGCAGTGTATCCGGCGATACAGGTACACTGCAGTTGTGTTCAGCAGACTTTATAAAGCTTGCAGACACAGTGCTTGAAAGCGCAAATTCTACGGTAGGAAATCTCGACATAATACAAAACAGCCCTGCATACTGCGATATAGTCTACAGCGGCAACTATGACGAAAATATCGAGGGCAAGGAACACAGCACAAGGTATTACGTTGACCTGCTGGAGAAAACCGACAGCGGACTTCCAAGCGTGGATTTTTTGACAGATGATAACAGCTATGAGCCAAATTCTTTGGTAATCGATATCCTGTCGGAGATAAAAACCCTTGATGAGGACGCTTTTAACAAGGCGGTGAATTGCAGAATAGAAGCCCATATTGAGAATAACAACTGCAAGATAACCATTTCAGACAGCGATAACAGCGTTTCTCTCAAATACGGAAGCGGCGAAAGCTTCACTGAAAATGCCAAAATTATAGCTCAAACCCTCAAAAATGACCTGCTGGATATCTATGACGAAAGCTCTATGAAAAACCCAGACAATGCCATTTTTAGCTACTCCCCTGCTGACTATAATTATTACAACGATATCATGAACAGCAACAATACAACAGAATATGTAAAGTCAGACTATGCGCAAAATGGATATATCACAAACGAAAGTCTGAACCTCCTGACCCTGAATATCGTCAACGATTCGGACATACAGTTCAATATGGCGACAGATTATTTCACTGTGGATATGTTCACAAACAGATTTACTCTGTATAGCTACGCCAATGACGGAAGCTGGGCGGTGTATGATTCCGCTCCGTTTTCAAGCACCAGCACTGTGGAAGCTGACCCGTCAGCCACGGCGCAGTATATTTTTGAAAAGGCGCAGGCGCTTGTAACAAAGTATAACACCAGCGGCAAGAAGCTTCACTTTGACAATGTGACCTCACTCGACCTTGCGAAAGAGCTTGCAATGTCGTATGTGCCAGATATGGACAAAGAAGATAACATCACGCCGCAGCTTTTCGCATATGGACTTTGGGTAGAAACTCTGCCATATGACAAAGAGTCCAGCTCCTATGATTTATCCGGACTTGACTTTTCAATATACTTTGAAAAGGATAAGGACGGCAGTGCATATGATGTAACCCAGGTGGATGTCACAGTTGAGGGGGATATGGTTTATTCATACACCACTGATGAGCATGACAGCGTTGAAACTTATGACCAAAATGACAGTGCATTATCTTAACAAAACAATGTTGGTAGCTCGGTTGCTCACTAAACAAAGGTAGAGTTACCGAGCCACAAAATAAAAGCTATGCTCCAAGATAGAGTAGCGAAGTAAAAAAAGAAAAAGTGACCTGCAAAGTTAATTGCAAGTCGCTTTTCTTTATGCAATAATATTTATCTGCAAATTAGTTGTTGATGAGCTTCTCGTCATCATTGTTCCAGCTGTAGAGCTTTCTGATCTCCTTACCAACCTTCTCAGAAGGATGCTCAGCATGGAGCTTTCTCATAGCCTTGAAGTGTACCTGTGAACCTGCGTCAGACATATCAAGGAGGAAGTCCTTAGCGAATGTACCGTCCTGAATGTCAGACAGAACCTTCTTCATAGCCTTCTTAGTGTCCTCAGTAACGATCTTTGGACCTGTGATGTAGTCGCCGTACTCAGCTGTGTTAGAGATAGAATATCTCATGCCCTCGAAACCTGACTGATAGATAAGGTCAACGATGAGCTTCATCTCATGGATACACTCAA